>JGI20214J51650_10000032_pt1 | contig 84284 bp, 70 predicted proteins | sample WetSurMetagenome_FD_51650 | JGI IMG/M metagenome (IMG submission 51650)
AAAAAGAAGAGATAAGATCCTGGAAATAGGGACCGGTTCTGGATATCAATGTGCCATTCTTGCTGAGATGGGGGCAAAGGTCTATACAATAGAACGTTACANAGAGCTGCACCTNAAAGCCCAGAGGACACTGGCATCGCTCGGATATACAGCTGACTTTTTNTTCGGCGATGGTTACGAAGGAAAGCCCCAGTACGGACCCTTCGATGCCATAGTTATTACTGCTGCTACAAAGGAGATCCCCGAAAAACTGCCTCCCCAGCTTAAAATAGGCGGAAGAATGGTTGTTCCCCTCGGTGACTCAAATTCACAGGTGATGACCCTTNTAATCCGGAAAGGTGAAAATGACTTTGAGTATTCATCACACGGCAGCTTTATTTTTGTACCAATGCTGAAGGGAACTGCCAGCGAATAATTGATTTAATATGGAGATATTCAGGCTTGTTTTTAATCCTATCGATGTAAATACATACATACTTGCTGATGCGTCAGGTGATTGTGCCATAATTGATTGCGGATGCTATGACATGGAGGAATTCAACATACTGATTGACCTGATCGATGAAAAACGACTCAAACCGGTTTTGCTGCTAAATACTCACTGCCACCTCGACCATATTTTCGGTGACCGTTTCATGCTTGAAAAATACAGTACCCGGGCCTTCTGCCATAAGGATGATCTTTATAACAGGAAAAAGGCAACTGGCCATGCACTTATGTTTGGCCTGGCTATGGAAAATCCCCCTGAACCAGCCGGATTCTTAACTGATGGTCAGAAAATCTCATTTGGACAAACCGGGCTTGCTGCAATCCATGTTCCGGGTCATGCAGCTGGCAGTCTTGCATTCTACAGCGATATTGACAAATCAGTTTTTACGGGTGATGCTCTTTTTGCTGGAAGCATAGGAAGAACTGACCTTCCGGGAGGGAATTATGAAACACTTATTAACAGCATAACAAAAAAACTATTCACCCTTCCGGCTGAAACCATCGTATATCCCGGACATGGAGAAAGCACAACAATCGAAAATGAGGTCAGGTCAAATCCTTATTTTATCCACAACTGACCCTTTACTTTTTTTAAATAATTAGTATTTGTTATTTTCACGGCTTCCGGATTACTGAAGCTATAATCTGTAAACAATTTAATTTCATATATATGTCATTAGATATTTTTGCCAGCCGGCACATTGGCCCCAGGAAAACCGATTTGCCGGTTATGCTTAATACTGTTGGTGTGGATTCCCTCGACGATCTGATCAGTAAAACTGTTCCACACGGTATCAGACTCAGCAAACCTCTGCGACTTCCCGAAGCTATGAGTGAGATTGAATACCTTGCTCATATCCGGAAGATCGGTGCTAGAAACAAGCAGTTCAGATCCTTTATAGGACAGGGCTACTACGGTGTGGCTCCATTATCGGTGGTAATAAGGAACGTTCTGGAGAATCCTTCATGGTACACTTCATATACACCTTATCAGGCCGAGATTTCGCAGGGAAGGCTTGAAGCTCTTCTGAATTTTCAGACAATGATAATCGAACTNACAGGTATGCAGATTGCAAATGCATCCCTGCTCGATGAGTCGACAGCTGCAGCCGAAGCCATGATAATGATGTTCAACGCAAGGTCGAGAGCTGCTGTTAAGGCAGGAGCTGTAAAATTCTTTGTTGATGAAGATATATTCCTTCAGACTCTCGATGTGATTGTTACAAGATCAGAACCATTGGGTATCCGCCTCGTTAAGGGGAAATTCAGTGAAGTCGTTCTGGATGAATCCTTTTTCGGGGCCTTTGTGCAATATCCAGCAGCCTCGGGTCAGATAAGAGATTATAAGGAATTCACTGATAAGGCTCACTCCACCGGATTGCTTGTTGGTGCTGCAGCCGATCTTATGAGTCTCACGCTTCTTACCCCGCCTGGTGAATGGGGTGCCGACATTGTTGTCGGGTCAAACCAGAGATTCGGTCTGCCTATGAGCTTCGGAGGTCCTCATGCCGGTTTCTTTGCCACGCGCGAGGAGCTTAAAAGAAACATGCCGGGAAGGATTATTGGCGTTTCGGTTGATGCTCAGGGTAATCAGGCTCTGAGAATGGCTCTGCAGACAAGGGAACAGCACATCAAAAGAGAAAGAGCAACATCAAATATCTGCACAGCCCAGGCCCTTCTGGCAACCATGTCAGGTATGTATGCACAGTACCATGGTCCCGAAGGACTCAGAAGTATTGCCACGCACATTCAAAATACGGCATGCACAATAAGCTGTGCCCTGAATGAGCTTGGATACAAACAGGTTAACAGCCAGTTCTTCGATACATTGCAGGTTGAACTTCCGGCAGGTATTTCATCTGAGGACATCAGAAATCTGGCGTGCGAGACGGAAGTAAATTTCTTTTATCCTGACAGGAACTCTGTCAGATTAAGCACCGACGAGGTGACAACCTTAAGAGAGATTAATATCATTGCGGCAATATTTGCAAGAGCTTGTGGTAAAAAAGCAGAACCAATTGAATCGCTTTGCGACTGCAGATTTACAGAAGAGATATTTATCAGAAAATCAGTTTTCCTGAAAGCAGCCTCTTTTAACAGGTATCACAGTGAAACTGAGATGATGAGGTATATCAAAATGCTTGAAAGAAAAGATTTTTCCCTGACTCATTGCATGATATCGCTTGGCTCCTGTACAATGAAACTTAATCCTGCCACATCAATGTTTGCAATGAGCTGGCCGGAATTTGGCAATATCCACCCATTTGTTCCAAAAGATCAGGCTGAGGGTTATTACCAGCTTATGGATGAACTCGGGGAAGCTCTAAAAGAGATAACCGGTTTCCCTGCAGTCTCTTTTCAGCCAAATTCGGGAGCTGCAGGTGAATATTCAGGTCTGATGGTTATCAGGGAATTTCATAAAAGCAGAGGAGAGGAGAATAGGAATGTTGTCTTAATTCCTTCATCAGCGCATGGCACTAACCCCGCAAGTGCAGCAATGGCTGGAATGCACGTAATTGTTGTGGAGTGCGATGAGAATGGAAACATTAATGTTGAGGATCTTCGGAAGAAGGCAGAAGAAAACAAAGCTGACCTGGCAGGCTTCATGATCACATATCCATCGACACATGGTGTTTTTGAAGCTGCAGTCACAGACATGATAAATATTATTCATGCGAACGGGGGACTGGTTTATATGGATGGTGCAAATATGAACGCCCAGGTTGGGTTAACCAGTCCGGGTAAGATAGGCGCCGACTTATGTCATCTTAACCTGCATAAGACGTTTGCAATACCTCATGGAGGTGGTGGCCCTGGTATGGGACCCATCCTGGTATCTGACAAGCTGGCTGAGTTCCTGCCATCACATCCGGTTGTTAAAACCGGCGGAAGCAATGGAATAACGGCAGTTGCAGGAGCACCCTTCGGCAGTGGGCAGGTACTTACAATTTCACATTCGTATATTCTCATGATGGGACCTGACGGCCTCACAGAGGCAACAAAATATGCTATCCTTAATGCAAACTACATTTCAGCTTCACTAAAAGACTGGTATAAAACACTTTACACCGGAACAACCGGATTCGTTGCCCATGAACTGATTCTTGATTGCAGGAATTTCAAGAATGAAGCAGGCATAACTGAATCAGATATTGCAAAAAGACTAATGGATTACGGGTTTCATGCTCCCACTCTCTCTTTTCCGGTTCATGGAACACTTATGGTCGAACCCACGGAATCTGAATCGTTTCAGGAGCTTGATAAATTCATCGACGCCCTGAAATCGGTCTGGCATGAGATAAATGAGATAAAAGAAGGAAAAGCAGACAAAGAAGACAATGTTCTGCACAACGCTCCGCATACGGCCAGAGTTGTGACTGCAAATGAATGGACGCACAGTTATGACCGTCAGAAGGCGGGGTTTCCTCTGAAATGGATATCAGAGAATAAGTTCTGGCCGTCAGTGGGCCGTATTGATGATGGCTATGGTGATCGCAACCTTATATGCACATGCGATCCGATAGATACTTACCGGAATGAGATACTCAAAATGCAATAAATTTTTTTCTGTAAAAATAAATTCTCAAATTTAGGTCTGAAGTTTGTCTTTATAACCTGATGCTTTAATGCGAAATTCTTCATGGAACGATCTGCTGGAATTGATTGACGGTAAGAAACTTAATTANCGGCCGGTCGGGTTTATAGTTGATAGTCCGTGGATACCCGGATGGTACGGNATTCCTGTTATTGACTATTATGCTTCCGGTGAACTATGGTTAAAGTCAAACCTGAAGGCAATAACCACCTTCCCTGACGTCTGGTTCATGCCGGGTTTCTGGTCAGAATACGGTATGTGCACTGAACCTTCAGCTTTTGGATCGAGGATGATTTTCCTCGAAAATAACCTCCCGCATGCAGAAAAGATCCTTGCAGACATTTCTGATGCTGACAGGCTTCCCCAGCCTAATGTCAAGACTGACGGACTGCTTCCATTTATGATTAACAGGCTGAAACACAGTGAGACCGCAATCAGGGAAGCAGATCACCAGATACGATTCGCTGTCGCACGGGGACCTCTGAATATTGCGAGTTTTCTTATGGGAACCACCGAATTCATGATGGCCCTTGCCCTCGATCCTGAAGGATCTCACAGATTACTCAGGAAGATTACAGGATTTATATGCGACTGGCTTGCCTGGCAGAAAGAATGTTTCCCGTCAATAAACGGTGTTCTTCTTCTCGACGATATTATCGGTTTTGTAGGCGATATTGAATTCAATGAGTTCGTGCTTCCTTATTTCAGGAAGATATTCTCGAGCACAGGGGCAAAGGTCAGGTTCCTGCATAATGATGCAGAAGGGCTGATTACTGCCAGCCACCTGAACGAAATGGGAGTTAATATCTTCAATTTTTCATTCAATCATTCCCTGGGAGAGATCCGGAAACTTGCCGGTGAAGAAGTTATTCTGGTAGGTAATGTGCCGCCAAGGGATGTTCTCGCTGCAGGAAATACAGATCAGGTGCTCACAGCCGTCAGAAAGGCTTCGCAGGAGATTGGAAATCACGAAAGGATTATATGGTCAGCCGGAGGGGGAATGCCCCCGGATGTCAGAAATGAAAATATAGAAGCTTTTATAAAGGCTGTAAAGGAGATTTGTTAACCAAAGTTACTTGTTCATTGGTACTAGTTGCTTGTTAAAACAAGGTTCAACCAGCAACAAGCAACAGGCAACTTGAATTTAGTATAAAAAACGATGAAAATAGCATTAATAATCTTAATATCTGCATTGATTGCGACTTCATGCGGATCGGGTGGAAGTACAAAACAGACATCTGAAAAAAAAACTGATTCAATGGAAAATAATTACCAGGTAAGACTGCTTACTGTTGACCCGGGCCACTTCCATGCTGCTCTTGTACAAAAGATAATGTATCCGCAGGTCTCTCCGGATGTTCATGTATATGCCCCTGAAGGGCCGGATGTTCAGCAGCATCTTAACAGAATAGGATCATATAACAGCAGGACAGATGATCCGACTGCATGGAATGAGATAGTATATAAAGGCAATGATTTTTTTGAAAAGATGCTTTCTGAGAAAGCCGGTAATGTAGTCGTTTTATCCGGAAACAACAGGAAAAAAGCAGAATATATAACCAGGTCGGTGAATGCGGGATTAAATGTCCTTGCTGATAAACCGATGATAATTTCTCCTGATGATTTTCCAAAACTTGAAGAGGCTTTCACCGCTGCAAAGGAAAAGGGTGTATTGCTTTATGACATAATGACTGAAAGATTTGAGACCACCACTATTCTTCAGAAGCTATTATCGCTTGATGAATCGGTTTTCGGCAAACTTGAAACCGGAAGTAAAAGCGAGCCGGCTGTAACCAAAGTTAGCGTTCATCATTTCTCAAAGATCGTATCGGGGACTCCGCTTCAGCGACCTGCATGGTTTTTTGATGTTGATCAGCAGGGTGAAGGTATCGTAGATGTTACTACCCATCTTGTTGACCTGGTTCAGTGGGAGTGCTTCCCTGAACAGATATTAAGTCCTTCAGATATAACGATATCATCTGCAAAAAGATGGCCGACGATAATTTCAAAAGATGAATTTAAAGGAGTTACAGGATTTGACGAATTCCCCGGATTTCTGCAGAAGGATGTAAAGAATGGTAAGCTGAATGTTTTTTCAAACGGTGAGATTACCTACCAGATTAAAGGGATATGGGCAAAAGTGTCAGTAACCTGGAACTATATGCCTCCTGCCGGGGGCGGTGATACTCATTATTCTGTAATGCGCGGCACAAAATGCGACCTCGTTATCAAACAGGGTGCAGATGAGAAATATCTGCCGACTCTTTATATAGAAAAGATAAAAGGATCATCCTTATCCGATTTTACCTCGAATCTCAATGAAGCCCTTGGAAGGTTACCTTATGATAGTCTGCAGGTCGATGTTGTTGATGGCAAATCGCTGAAAATAATCATGCCGAAAAAATACAGGGTCTCTCATGAAGAACATTTCGGACAGGTAACCGCCAGGTTCCTGGAGTATCTGAAAAATGGAAAACTACCCGATTGGGAAGTACCGGGGATGATAACAAAGTACTATACCACAACCAGCGCTCTGAAATTGGCAAAGAAATAAGGCTTGAAGGCATTAAGGCATCAAGGCTTGACGAAAAGTCGGGAACTCCCCATAACAATAACGTTTTTGCCGTTACACCTTTACGCCGTCATCCCTTTATACCGTTATACAAAGAGGTCCTCAATCACCATCGAGTAAAGCTCGGCCAGATCAATTCCTGCTGCTTCTGCCTGTTTCGGTATCAGGCTCTCTCCAGTCATTCCGGGAACCGTATTGATCTCGAGAAAATATGGTTTCGATTTTACAACTATGAAGTCGACCCTTACAATACCTTTACAATTAAGAATATCATAGACCTGCGAGCTTAGATCCTGGATTTCATTTGTAATTTCCGNAGGCATATCAGCAGGTGTCACCTCATCAGACTTACCCGGTGTGTATTTTGCCTCGTAATCGAAGAATTCATTCTTGCTGATTATTTCTGTAACAGGCAGAACAATCGATTTACCTTTCACCTTCACAACCCCGCAGGCAACCTCCCGTCCGTCCATGAAGGCTTCGATCATCACCTCGTGGCTCTCCCTTAACGCAGTCTCAATAGCTGCAGGCAATTCATCCTTTGTCTTGACTTTTGTAACACCGAAGCTTGACCCGCTGTCGTTGGGCTTTACAAAACAAGGTAATCCGGCAACCATGATTACTGAATCAGGATCAGGAATATTTTCTTTTGTGAAAAGAATATTTTTTGCCATCGGCAAACCATATTCCTTCAGATAGAGCTTAGTGGCCTGCTTGTTAAAGGTAAGTGCTGAACTGAATGCACTGCAGCTGGAATATGGGATCTTCATCATATCAAAATATCCCTGAAGCAGGCCGTTTTCACCGGGAGTGCCATGGATTGCAATAAAAACGGCATCAAATCTGATCCTCAGATCATCGGTTTTTAACGTGAAATCATTTTTATCAATATTATGATAACGGCCCTTCTGATCCTCCCAATACCAGCTTGTTCCCCTTATCATAATTATATACACATTATATGACGGGGAAAGAAGCTTCTCCACTTCATGGGCACTTTTCACAGAAATTTCAAACTCTGAGGAATCCCCGCCGGCAGCAATTGCTATAGTTCTCATTTTCCAATTATTAATTGTCAAAAATAAAAACATTCTACATAATCAGATATTATTTACCTTTGATAAAATTTTAAAAATCATCAAAATGAAAAAAGGTTGCATTATATGGATTATAGTCGGAGTCATCTTCGCGCTTGTAGTACTTGGTGTCGTTTCATGGGGAACCAGAGTATATAATCAGATGGTCACATTACAGGAAGGTGTCACAAGCCAGTGGGGAAATGTTGAAACTCAGTACCAGCGAAGAGCTGACCTGATACCGAACTTTGTGAATACAGTGAAGGGGGCTGCCACTTTTGAACAGGAGACCCTGACAAGGGTTATAGAAGCAAGGGCCAAGGCCACTCAGGTTACAATCGATCCCACCAAAATGACAGCCGAGAACATGCAGCAGTTTCAGGCAGCACAGGGTGAACTAAGTTCAGCTCTCTCAAGATTGATGGTTGTTGTTGAACAATATCCCGAGTTGAAAGCGACTCAGAATTACCGGGACCTTCAGGTAGAACTCGAGGGCACTGAGAACAGGATCTCTGTCGAAAGAAGGAAGTTCAATGAGACAGCCCAGGCGTTGAACGTTTATATTAAGAGATTCCCGGCAAATATCCTTGCCGGAATGTTCGGGTTTACTGCCAGACCATATTTTGAATCGATGGAAGGAGCTGAAAAAGCTCCCGAAGTCAAATTCTAACCAGTTCCCGGTTATGGAAATTAAAGCTTCGACATTCTTTACCCCGGAGGAGCAGATACAGATACGTGATGCCATTAAAGAGGCTGAGGGTGAGACTTCCGGAGAGATAAGGGTTCATCTTGAGACAAAGCTGTCAGGGAAAGTCCTTGACAGAGCTGCATGGATCTTCAAAAGACTAAAAATGCACGAAACAGAAAACAGGAATGGAGTCCTGTTCTATTTTGCCGTGCAGAATAAGGAGTTCGCTGTAATCGGAGACGCAGGTATTAATTCAAAGGTCCCTGACACTTTCTGGGATAAAATCAAAAACAGGCTTCAGACTCATTTCAGGAACGGAAATTACAGTGAAGGACTTATTGAAGGGATTCTGATGGCGGGAATGCAGCTTAAAGAACATTTTCCTCATGAAAGGGATGATAAGAATGAGCTTTCGGATGAGATATCATTTGATGATTCCGGTGTAACTGAATAATTATGGAAAAAAGAATACTTCATATAACAATAGTTACATCATTTGTGCTGACAGCTTTATTTTCTGGCACAGTAACAGCACAGGATTTTCCTGAAAAACCTTTCCCTCCGAGGCTTGTCAATGATTTTGCAGGAATGCTTTCGACTCAGGAAGTATATGCTCTTGAAGAGAAGCTTGTCGCCTATGAAGACTCAACATCCACACAGATTGCCATTGTAACTGTTTCGGACCTCATGGGTTATGATAAAGCTGATTATGCCCAGCGGCTTGCCGAAAAATGGGGGATAGGGCAGAAAGGTCTGAATAATGGGGTGATTATTCTTGTAAAGCCAAAAACAAATGAATCATCCGGCCAGGTTCAGATTGCCCAGGGCTACGGACTCGAGGGCGTAATCCCTGATATTGTCTGCGGACAGATCGTTGATTATGAGATATTGCCTGAATTCCGTAATGGTAACTATTATCTGGGCCTGGACAAAGCCACCAGCACCTTAATGGCGCTGGCAAGCGGGGAATTTCCTGCTGATCAATATGGCAAATCAAAGGGAAGTGATCTGGGCAATATTGCACCTATTATCTTTTTTATAATATTCCTTGTAATAGTCATTTTCATGCGCAGCAACGGAGGGTCGAACCAGAGGCATATAAGCCGTAAGGGACTCCCTTTGTGGTTATTGCTGTCAATGATGAATTCAGGCGGGAACAAGCATAACGGGAGCTGGGGGGGATTCTCAGGCGGAGGAGGCTTTGGCGGCGGCGGAGGAGGCGGTGGATTCGGAGGCTTTGGCGGTGGAAGTTTCGGAGGGGGAGGTGCTGGCGGCAGCTGGTAAAACGGTAAAAATTTAAATCCAATAAGTTACTCAGAGAATACAGAGAAGTCACAGAGAAAAACCTCAGTGGAACCCTGTGTAAAAAGAGGGTTTTTGGGTTAATCCCTGGACGAGGTATAATTCCTCCACTTTGCTATTACCTGCTTCATATCTTCGGGAAGGTCGGAATCGAATGACAACCTTTTCCCTGTAACAGGATGATCGAACGCAAGTGATTTTGCATGCAGTGCCTGACGCGGCAATATCTTAAAGCAGTTTCTTACAAACTGCTGGTATTTCGAAAATGTTGTTCCCTTAAGTATCTTATCCCCTCCATATTCATCATCATTGAACAGAGGGTGCTTAATATGACTTAAATGCACTCTTATCTGATGAGTCCGCCCTGTTTCAAGCTTGCATTCAATAACTGAAACGTAGTCTAAATTCTCAATAACATTATAATGAGTGATCGCCGTCTTCCCCTGGCTGCCATCCGGAAATACCTGCATTATCTTCCTGTCGCGGATATTTCGCCCCACATTCCCTGTTATGGTTCCCTTTGAAGGTGAAGGTGTACCCCATACCAGGGCAATATACTTCCTGTCGGTAGTTCTTTCGAAGAACTGCCGGGATAGCCTGTTCAGTGCCAGTTCATTTTTTGCAATCACCAGAATGCCTGAAGTATCCTTATCAATCCGATGAACCAGCCCGGGACGAAGCTCACCGCTTTGAAAGAGAGGCAGATCCCTGAAATGCCACATAAGAGCATTTACCAGGGTACCTGTATAGTTACCGTATGCCGGATGAACTACCATACCCGGCTCTTTATTCACAACCACCAGATCATCATCCTCATATACAATATTGACAGGAATATTTTCGGGGATCAGCTCTATCTCCCTGGGAGGCGTTGGAAGTACAATCTGCACTATATCACCAGGTTTAACCCTGTAGTTTGGTTTTACCGGAATGCTGTTGACAAGGATATTTCCGGCATTGGCTGCATTCTGTATCCTTGTCCGTGAAGTGTTTTCAATCCTGGTGAAGATAAACTTGTCGATCCGGAGAACTGATTGTCCAGGATCGGCTTTGAACCTGTAGTGTTCAAAAAGTTCCTGCTGATCAGCAATTTCTTCTTCCGTCATATGTAATTACTTTGTAATTACGAGCCTGATGTATCCGGTCCGCCTTCCTTCAGAAATTGTAATTAACGTATATATGCCCGGCCTGATACGGGAAATATCGATCCTCTCGCTGTACGGAACCCTCATCAGTTCGCGCCCCTGCAGATCAATTATCGATACATATGCTGATCTGGAAAGTGCCAGCTCGCTGAAATTGAGATTTATTTGATCGGATGCAGGGTTCGGCCAAATCTTATAATTTTTAGATTCAGGAGGATTTACGTCATCCGAAGAGGTAGTTTTTATTGGAGCCCCGACCACTGGCCTGATCATAATGCTTCCATCCTTCTGCGACTGGAGCCATGTTCCGTTCAACCAGTAATACTGTCTGCCCCTGTTAGGTGTGTTCATATCAAATCCTGCATTGAGAAATGTCTCTGACCTCTGTCTCCATCCGGCATAAAATACTCCGTTAACCATGACTCCATCGGGAAGGATATAAGTGTGGAATCCGTTTAGCACATCACCAGTCTCAACCAGCATATTTTCAGCTGAATAAATAACATTTCCGGGTAATCCGTTATTGTCATCCCAGATCATCATGTCGAAAGCCCGCTGGTTGCTGTTGAGATAGCTATCGTTGAAGCAGATGCGGATTGCTCTTATCGTATCCTGGAGGTAAGACTTAAACCTGTAGGCTACCATGGCATTTCTTGAACCCTGTCCGTTAATTCCGTATCCTCCCTCTGATGAACCGTCGTCATACGCAAAATAATTCCTGAAAACCTGGGTATAAACTATTGTATCATTTCCCTTGGGATCAAAATCATCAGTTTTCAGGTAGCAGGTTATTCTGAATATTGCTGAATCGGAGGAAGAATTATTGAAAGTATAAATAAGATTTGCATTGTAATCAACATTTGTGAACGGATCAACATTTGCAGCACCTGCTGAGAACGAATGAGAAACAGTGTTCGTTAACATGTCCCTGATTTCAAAGTTCCTCGTGACATTTCTTGTTATTTTATCATTGTTCCTGTAATGTATCGGAATTGATGATCCCATTTCCTGGAGATAAACCTGTCTGAACTGTTTCCATGGCATTGCCTCATGGGTTTTAAGTATAGACCTTAACGNTCTGCTGAAGGCAACATCGGCAAGGGATGTATCAGCCGCATTCCTGTTTTTGTTAAGATAAACATAGTCGATATTCCAGTGATCACAATTCCCTATCATCGAAGGGTCTTTGATGTCAGCACTAAGGCTTGCCCAATTAACAAAACGAAATTTAAATCCGTTTTTCAAATATTTTGAATCCTCAATCCTGATGATAACAGGTTTGAATTTCAACTGTCTTGATGTGTCAGCTTTCCAAACCGAACGCCACCTAGATTCTTCAGGAGCAAAAAACTGCAGTGTCAGGCTGTCTTTCAATTCAGGCTTATCCCCAAGCCCTCCCGGCAGATAGTAAAAGCTGAGCCAGATATTTTCAGCAGAAGTATAATTCAGATTAATCGGTTGAGACGTCAGATGGTCAGCTTCGAAACCTTCGGATGTTGCTGTTTCATATAGTTTTCCTCTGTTATCAAGGGCATCAAGAGTTGCAATTCCGATAGTGATCTGCTGGTTGGAATATGTGCTGTTAATAAANGCATAATTGTCGCTCCACCATTTTGGCGCAGGGAGGAACGAGTGTCCGGTAAAATCATCAAAAAATGGTAATTCAAGAGGATCAGCAGCCCCGGCTTTGAAACCGGCCGGCATAGCTGACTGACCTGACAATAAAGTATTGGTCTGCAGTCCTGTCACAACTTCCTGGGCATCTGAGAGTACAGGGCAGGACAACAGAAGGGCAATATATATTATCAGCTTTTTATGCATAAGCTTAATCAGGCTGTCTGGTCATTCCTCCTGGTAATGTGTCAGTAATAACCATTGTCGAATCAACCGGAAGTCTTGCAGAATCAACCGTCAGCCAGAGATAAATCGAAGATCCAAGCTGAATGGTTGCATCGGCGCTGAAATCGGGATTTTGTTTATATACGAAAGCATCAACCGAATCCTGACCGGTTTTGATTGTATTGTCGAAAATGGCTGTGACCAGAGTTAGCGATGCTCCAATTATTTTATTCCTGGCCGATTCAATATCCATGCCGATCAGATCGGGAACATATGTCTTCTGATTACTAAGACCTTTCCCGAGCAACAGGTCGATCTCTGATCCTTTCTGTAATGAGTCGCCTTCCTGGATTTCTTTTCCGTCATATAGCTGCTTAAGCACCACATCGAATGAGATATCAGGGGTATATCTTGAGATACCCATCTGAAGCCCTGAGCTCTCNATAAGTGCAATAGCCTGTCGTTTAGGCAGGTTTACGAGGTTCGGCATTGCCACCATTTCAGGATTAAAGGCATTTATTGTAAGCATAATATTCCTTCTTTTTTTAACCCTGAACCCGGGAACAGGATTTTGTTCTGCAATGCATCCCCTGGGAACCTCGGAGGTATAAACCGAGTCAATGATCTGAAATTTCAGCCTGCTTTTTCTGGCTAGCTGGGTTGTTTCATCCATTGTAAGACCTATAAAACTTGGGACNGGCCTGCTTTGGCCATGCCGTGTATAGAAGTTGAGCCAGATGAGCAGTATCATTATAAATCCGACAACGATTAATGCTGCTAATCCAAGGTTTTTCAAAAATGTCTTGCTTAAAATGAAATTCTTGATGCTCATGGTGGCTCCGGGGGACTTTAATTATAACGCAAAGGTATGTATAAAATTATAAACGGAATCCCGTTCCACCGCGACAAATCCGGCTTCTCTTATAAGCTTGCAGATTTCATTTGTCGACATTTCAGGGTTTTTCTCGCCCGACCCGGCCATTGAGTAGATCTTTGTTGTATCTTCAATTGTGCCGTCAAGGTCATCAGCTCCAAACAGGAGACTCATCTGGGCAACCTCTCTGCCGATCATCGGCCAGTATGCCTTTATATGCGGGATATTNTCAAGAAAGATCCTCGAAACAGCATAGTTTTTAAGATCTTCCGTCATACTGACCTCTCCGAGTGATGACATTGAGTTATTTGCGTTCTTGAATTTCAGAGGGATAAAGGCATTGAAGCCACCGGTTCTGTCCTGAAGATCACGCAACCTGGCCATGTGATCGATCCTGTGGGCATAATTTTCCACGTGTCCGTAAAGCATTGTGGCATTTGACGGGATACCAAGACTATGAGCAACCTCATGGATCTCAAGCCACCTTTCTGCAGAGGCTTTCTCGGGACAGATCCTTTTCCTGATCTCTTTATCGAAGATCTCAGCTCCGCCACCTGGTATGGAATCCAGACCATATTTCCTGAGCTCGGCGAGACCTTCACTGATAGTCACTCCTGATTCAGTGATCATAAAATCGAGCTCAATTGCCGAAAAAGCTTTTATATGAAGACCGGGACGATAATGTTTGATTTTCTGAACGAGCTCACCGTAATAGTGAATATCGTGGTATGGGTGGACAGCTCCTACAATATGAACTTCAGTAACTTCTTTGTCGTCAAATTGTCTTACTATGTCAAGCATTTCATCATGGGAGTATTCCCAGCTTTCAGGATCTCCATCAGGTTTATGATATGAGCAGAAACGACAGTTATGAATGCATTTGTTTGTCGGTTCAATATGAAAATTTTTGTTGAAATAGGCATAAATGTTATTATGCCTTCTTCTTACGATCCCCGATAAAATGGCAAGCAGCGACAAATCGGCCGTTGCATAAAGAGTCAGTCCATCGTCAACGCTTATCCTGCAGCCGGAATCAATTTTTGCAGCTATCTCTTTCAGATGNGGATCATTGATATGTTCCTGAAGTATTTTCATTTTGAAAAATGCCAGACAAAATTAACTAAAAAAAGGTGCCTTTTTTGAAAGCACCTTTACAACAATTATAATATCTTCCGATTATTTCAATTTCAGCTCAGAAGTGACAGTGAGCTTTTTTCTTCCCTTGGCCCGTCGTGAAGCAAGAACCCTTCTTCCATTGGGAGTGGACATCCTTTCCCTGAAACCATGTTTATTTGCTCTTTTTCTTCTTGAAGGNTGATATGTCCTTTTCATTTAAGCTGAATTTAAATTGTCGGTTACTGTTTTATTTTGAGATCGCAAAGATAGTTATTTTTGGAATAAATGCAACGTTAAACTGTTTTTTTAAGAGTCAGAAAGGCAAATAGAGTATCTTTTTTGTTTCAAAATATGGTTCAGAAAAGAAGTCATGGATATTCTTGATAATAGTCGTTCTCAGATATGGTCCTAGTTCTGAGGTAAGATCTCCTCCTTTAAGATATATTATACCGTTTTTAATCTGATTCTTATTTACAGNGTCGATGTTTTTCCCTGTAAGTTTTACAAATTCAGGAAACCTTGTAACTGCCCGGCTTATAATGAAATCATAAAGGTTTTTTTCATCTTCTATCCTTTTGCGGATGGTAATCACATTATCCAGGTTCATCTCGCCGGCAACTGATGAAACGACNCTTATTTTCTTTTCAATTGAATCGAGAAGAAAGAANTCAGAATCGGGGAACATNACGGCCAGGGGTATTCCTGGAAATCCACCCCCGGTACCAACATCGAGGATCCTTGTCTTGCCGGCAAAATGGATGAATTTTGCAATGGAAAGGGAATGAAGAACATGATGGATATAAAAGTTGTCGAAGTCTTTTCGTGAAATAACATTAATCCGGCTGTTCCATATCCTGTAGATTTCTCCAATCCTGGAGAACATACTAATCTTAGAATCAGAGATTTCCGGGAAATATTTAAGAATAGTATCAATCACTACCTGTTCCCTGTTTTTGTGAAAATATTGAAAAGCAGTGATTTTGCCCTGTAAAGCTGCGCCTTAACTGTTCCTATCGGCAGTTTAAGCTCGGTTGAGATTTCTTCATAGGAGTACTCCTTGTAGTACCTGAGTTCGATAAGGTTCCTGTACCTCGGTTTAAGCTGGTTGACGATATCGCGAAGAACTGCGATCTTCTGATCATTTATCAGTGTCTCTTCCGGATCGGGCAAATCCGATTGCAGGCTTACAGTGATATGTTCCAGATCCTCCTGCAACGGATCAATTGGTGTAGGGGAGATCTGTTTCTTTCTTATAAAATCGATGCAGTTGTTTGTGGCTATTCTGAAAAGCCAGGTGCTGAATGCATAATCGGGGGTGAAGGAGTCAAGGCTCCGGAAAGCTTTTCCAAATGCCTCAATTGTCAGATCTTCAGCGTCCGATGCATTATTCACCATTTTCAGGAGCATGAAATACAGTGAATCTCGGTAGCGGTTCAGCAGGCTGGAAAATGCCTTTTCACTCCCGTTCTTTGCCAATTCGACAAGCAGAAGGTCATTTCTGGCCTTCTCAGATAAACCATTGCTTACTTCCATTTGTTTTTACCGGAACCCTCGCGTATGCTGCCCGNAAAAAGTATGGCATTTATAAACGGAGAGAGGATATCAAATATTGGTACCCATTGTAATAATCCCGGTTCATTGAATTTTTTCTGATTTAATATGAATACAGTTATCTGGACGATTAGCCTTACTGCAAAAAAACCAAGCACTACCGGCCATAAAAAAAGATTTGAAATCAGTATAATAAACGAAAAATAAAAGAGAACTCTTGTAACAGGTTCAGCCATTAATNTTAATTTATCTCGCAGCTTGTAATGAACAGCAGTTGTCAGATGCCTTTTCTTCTGTTTGTAAAACAGGCTGAAGTCCGANGCCTCCACAGAACGGGTATGTGACTCCTTCCTGAACTCCACTGCAATATTTCTGCCTGTAGCATTTGAGTTCACAAAAAGATCATCATCACCGGAAGCAAGATGAGCATGATTGCCAAATCCTTTTTTATCGAAAAATAATGAGCGTCTGTAAGCAAGGTTCCGGCCAACACCCATGTAAGGGTCTCCTTTTATTGCCAGCCCGAGATATTGCATGGCTATTGTCATGCAATCGTACCTTATGTATTTATCGAGAAATCCCTTTCTGCTGAAAAACCCTCCGTATCCAAGTACGAAATCAATTTCTGAATCAAAACGTGATACCAATCCGCTGAGCCATTTCTCACTTTCAGGTTTACAGTCAGCATCAGTAAAAACCAGGATTTCATTTTTAGCAGCTTTTATCCCGATGAACTGGGCAAACTTTTTATTATGGGTAAACTTCGGATCCTTTATAATATTTGAGACTTTCAGGTTTTGATATTTCTTCAGGAGTTCTCCAAGTACTTCAAAGGAATCGTCTTCAGAACAATCGTTTACTACTACAACTTCAAAATCGGGATAATCCTGTTCAAGTACTGCCGGAAGGAATTTCCTGAGGTTCCCCTCCTCGTTCCTCGCACAGATTATTACAGATACAGGTTCATTTTTCGGTATAGGATCGGGATGTTTATAAATTGCCGGAGCCAGGTAATAATAGAGATAATAAAAAACCTGAACTAAAAAGGAGAGGCCTAAAACGACGAGTAAAACAAAAAGAAAAGGGTGGTCACGGAGTATCATTTAACTTCCAGATATGGCTGCAATATTACTAAGATAATCTGAATGCAAAAAGTCAGTTTCATATATCATTCCTGTAAAAACGACGTTTCAGGCATAAAAATTATTGACATAATTTTAAACAGGCAGATAATGAATTACCTTTGCCATCCGGAAACAGCCGGGAAATATGTTTAAACTGAGGAGCAGAGATAAGGAAACAAAAGCAAGAACAGGGTTACTGGAAACCGCTCATGGGATTATTCCGACTCCTGTTTTCATGCCTGTTGGCACTGCAGCGACTGTGAAAGGGATTCTTCAGAGGGATCTGGCCAATGATATTGAAGCAAAGATAATTCTCGGGAACACTTATCATCTGTATCTCAGNCCGGGGAGTGACATATTCAGGGCATCAGGAGGACTGCATAAATTCATGAACTGGAGCAGGCCGTTACTTACCGACAGCGGCGGCTATCAGGTTTTTTCCCTCTCCCCGAACCGGAAGCTTTCGGAAGAAGGTGCTATCTTTAAATCCCATATTGACGGATCAAAACATTTTTTCACTCCTGAAAATACAATTGATATTCAAAGGGTTATCGGTGCTGACATTATGATGGCTTTTGATGAGTGTGCACCTTTCCCATGCGATTACGGATATGCTGAGAAATCAGTAGCGCTTACTCACCGATGGCTCGACAGGGCTGTGACAAGATTCAACGAAACAGATCCTGTCTGGGGCTATGAGCAGCTTCTGTTCCCGATAGTCCAGGGGAGCACATTCGATGACCTTAGGAAGATGTCGGCTGAGAAGGCTGCGTCGGCGGGTCTGGCCGGAAATGCTATAGGAGGATTGTCGGTAGGTGAGCCTGCGGATGAGATGTACCGTATTATTGAAATTGTAAATGGGATACTCCCTGAAGACAAACCCCGTTATCTTATGGGGGTTGGAACTCCTGTCAATATCCTTGAAGCAATCGAAAGAGGGATCGACATGTTTGATTGTGTAATGCCAACCCGGAACGGAAGAAACGGAATGCTTTTTACAAGTGAAGGAATAATCAATATAAAGAATAAAAGGTGGTCCGATGATTTCAGTCCGATTGACAGTTACGGTTCTTCAGCAGTAAGTCTGTATTATTCAAAAGCTTATCTGAGGCACCTGATCATTTCAGGCGAAATTCTGGGTTCTCAGATAGCAAGCATACATAACCTGTCATTTTATATTAAGCTGGTTTCAGAAGCAGGGAAACAAATTGAAGAAGGCAATTTTAAAAAATGGAAAGATCAAATGGTCATAAAACTGTCGGCTCGTTTATAGGGTTGCTCCGTTTAAAGATTATCGACCGGTATATCATCAGGAAGTTTCTTGGTACCTTTTTCTTTTGCCTTGTTCTTATCCTTACTATTGCAGTGGTTTTCGACTTTGCCGAGAAGATCGATAATTTCATGGAGAAGGATGCACCGGTAAAGGCGATTATCTTCGACTATTATCTGAATTTTATCCCCTATTTTGCCACACTCTTTTCACCTCTTTTCGTTTTCATCTCAGTTATCTTCTTTACATCAAAAATGGCTGCCAACACGGAAATAATCGCCATACTTAACAGCGGCATGAGCTTCAGGAGGATGATGCTGCCATATTTTCTTTCGGCACTGGTAATTGCACTTTTTACTTACCTCCTGACCAATTTCGTAATTCCAAAGGCTAATCTCAGCAGGATCAGTTTTGAGGATAAGTATTACCGTGCTACCACCAGAAGGGCACCGGTCATGAATATCCACAGGCAGGTATACAAGAATGTTCTGGTTTATATGGAATCATTTAATCCGATCAGCCAGGCAGGAAGAAATTTCACTCTTGAAAAATTTGATGAAAATGGCAGACTGGAATCGAAACTGTCTGGTAATATGGTCCGGTTTGATACGGCATCGGGGAAATGGGTTATTATGAATTATTACCAGAGAAAAATAACCGAAAGAGAAGATTCACTAACAAAGGGAGACAGAATTGATACCACCCTTACAATAACTCCCTCGGATTTGTCAATGGGACCTGGTTTTGTTGGTACAATGACATATAATCAGCTGAATAACTATGTAAGCCAGCTTAAGCTGCAGGGATCNGATGAGCTTAAGCTGTTCCTTATTGAGAAATACAAGCGTTTTGCAAATCCTTTTGCTGTATTTATTCTTACACTGATCGGAGTCTCCCTCTCCTCACGTAAGATAAGGGGGGGAATAGGAATGAATATAGGGATAGGTCTTGGCCTGAGCTTTTCATACATATTGTTCATGCAGTTTGCCTCACAGTTCTCTCTCAAAGGCAACCTTGGCCCAATGCTTGCAATGTGGATTCCGAATTTATTGTACGCAGTGGTGGCAATGGTTCTTTATAAACTTGCTCCAAAATAGATCAATCTTCGGTCAGAAATCTTAAATTGCGCCATATTTTTATTTCATGGGAAGGTAGCCTTTAAACCTTTAAACTCTTAAACCTTTAAACCCTTTAACATTAATGGCAGTAAATAAGAAAATACATGAACTCCAGGAGAAGCGGAAAAAGATACTTCTTGGCGGAGGTGAGCAGGCTATTGAAAAGCAGAAAGCAATGGGAAAGTGGACGGCACGTGAGAGGATCATGGCGCTACTGGACAAGAACTCATTTATTGAATATGATCTCTTTGTTGAGCATGATGCAAGAGATTTTGATATGGATAAAAAGTCTCTCCCGAGCGATGGTGTGATAATTGGATCAGGGACGATTTACAATGCTCCGGTCGCGATTTATGCACAGGATTTTACTGTAGCCGGGGGATCGCTTGGTCAGATGCATTCGAGAAAGATTACAAAAATAATGGATTATGCACTTAAGATGAGAATGCCGCTGATCGGTATAAATGATTCAGGCGGGGCAAGAATCCAGGAGGGAGTTAATTCACTTGCGGGCTACGGCGAGATCTTTTTCAGGAACACAATCTCAAGCGGGATTATTCCCCAGATATCAGTCATACTTGGTCCCTGTGCAGGGGGCGCAGTCTACTCTCCCGCTCTGACTGATTTTGTTTTTGTAGTCGATAAGATATCAAAAATGTTCATCACCGGTCCTGAAGTAATAAAAACTGTACTTGGTGAAGAAATCTCAATGGAAGATCTCGGNGGAGCAAGGGTGCACAGCGAAATAACCGGTAATGCTCACTTCTTTTCAATGAGTGAAGATGAATGCTTCGAGCAGATCAAACGGCTTATAACTTTTATACCCAGGAATAATAGTACCAAAGCCAAAATACTTGACCTGGCGGAACCGGACAGGAAATACGATCCCGAAAAGATTGTACCCGATGATCCGACTCTGCCTTATGATGTAAGGGATGTCATAAAGTCCATTGTCGACAACTCCGACTTTTTTGAGATTATGGAGCTGTATGCAAAAAACATTGTAATAGGCTTCGGGAGGATGGGTGGCAGAACAGCCGGATTTGTTGCAAATCAGCCACTTGAAATGGCGGGNGTCCTTGACGTTGATTCATCAGATAAAGCAGCCAGGTTTATTAGGTATTGCGATGCCTTCAATATTCCGATTATAACACTTGTTGACTTGCCGGGCTATCTCCCTGGAGTCGACCAGGAACATGCCGGTGTGATACGCCATGGAGCCAAGGTGCTCTACTCTTACAGCGAGGCTACTGTTCCAAAAATAACAGTCATTCTCAGAAAAGCATATGGAGGAGGATATATTGCGATGAGCTCGAGGCACCTCAGAGCCGATTTTGTTTTTGCATGGCCGACTGCCGAGATTGCAGTTATGGGTCCGGAAGGAGCTGCAAATATTATTTTCAGGAAAGAGATCATGTCATCGGATGACCCTGACGGAATGAGAAAACAAAAAGTTGAGGAGTACAAAGATAAGTTCGCCAATCCTTATGTAGCCGCCGCCAGGGGATATGTTGACGCAGTAATTGAACCCAAAGAGACACGNCGCTTTCTTTTGCATGCGATTGAAGCCTCAGAAGACAAGGTGGTCAAGATGCTCGATAAAAAACACGGGCTTCCGCCATTCTGAAAAGTTTTCACCAACTGATTTAGGGAGAATATGAAAAAGACAGAAAACCTCGGAATACTAAATATCAATTCAACTCTTTACAAGACAAGGCTTAGCCCGAAATTCCTTAAAAGGAAACTATATATGCCTGCCGACCTTAAGGCTATAATAAGCTTTATTCCGGGGACCGTCCTTGATATTCTGGTGAAAAAAGGTCAGTTTGTCAGAAAAGGGGAGAATCTTGTTATTCTTGATTCCATGAAAATGCAAAANGGTATTAAATGCAGTGTGGATGGCACAATTCGGAAAATAAATGTGAATAAGGGTGATAAAGTATCAAAAGGCACTATTTTGATTGAGCTGAAATAGACTGAAATATACCTTCACAGATCAGATATTTCCTGAGAGCAGCGTGAATCTCAGGTTTTTTTTTAAAAATCCCGTAAACAGTCGATCCGCTCCCTGACATCGAGCTGTAAACTGCCCCTGAGCGGTATAATGCCTCTTTTATAGCTTTTATTTCCGGATGGGCAAGGAAGACCGTTCTTTCAAAATCATTTACTATCAGATCCTTCCATTCATGAACCGGAATTTCAATAANCTCCTTCAGGGATCTTTCCCGACTGACAGGCAGACAATTCTCGTAAGCTTCCTTTGTACTGACAGANATCCCTGGATTTAATAGCACTGCATANAAACCGTCAAGAACATTAACCACCGGTGTGAGGATTTCACCTCTTCCGGTAGCATATGCGGGCTTGCAATCGATAAAGAACGGACAGTCGCTTCCCAGACCCGCTGCAATTCCTTTCAGTTCATCAGCACCAAGTGCCANACTGAACATTTTATTTATTGCCCTGAGTATGGAACCTGCATCTGATGAACCTCCACCCAAACCTGCACCTGCCGGGATTATTTTATGCAGGTGGATTTTCAGAAACGGAAAAGAGTGAGTCTTTCTTAATGCTTTTACTGCTCCCAGGACTATATTTTCCTCAATCCTGCCGGTCAATGTTATTCCGGTCACCGTCAGAATGTCAACCGCACTCTCATGAGCCGGTACAAGCTCAAGTGCATCGCAGAGTCCTACAGGGTACATGACAGTCTCAATGTCGTGATATCCGTCAGTCCGTTTACCTGTAATCCTTAATCCCAGGTTGATTTTTGCTTTTGGAAAAACAAGCATTTCAGGGTATTTGATACAAAAATACCACAGGAATCGGATTTTGGTGCCGGAGAGTGATAATTTGGTTTTTCAACAAGTTTTAAACAGAAGAATGTTTGTAAGAATAAAAACCCTTTCGAATAATTCAATATGGTTATTAATACCTTTGGTCAGCTCTGACAGAACATAGTATCTGTCTTGTAAATATCAATAAATCAGTATTATATTATAGATGGTAAGACAAAAACAGGGTGTCCGGCCGGTTATAAACCAATTACCCGATTTTGGCAAGGTACCACCCCAGGCAATTGATATGGAAGAGGCAGTTCTTGGAGCGATAATGCTCGAAAAAGAAGCTGTGATAACTATCCTGGATATCCTCAAACCAGCAAGCTTTTATAAGGAGGCTCATCAGAAGATCTTCAAAGCGGTTTCGGANCTTTCATTACGGGAATATCCTGTCGACCTCTATACGGTAACCGAAGAGCTGAGGGCACACAATGAACTTGAGAGTGTGGGAGGGCCTGTATATCTGACCCAGCTTACTGCCAAAGTTGTTTCTGCTGCCAATGTCGATTATCATGCGAGAATAGTAGCACAGAAATATATTCAGCGGGAGTTGATCAGGGTATCAACNGAGATTCAGAACAGGTCGTTTGACGATTCGATTGATGTTACTGAACTTCTAGACTTTTCCGAGAACGAGCTTTTCCAGATCGCCGAGGGAAATATTAAGAGAGAGGTTTCCCCGATAAATATGGTCATCAAGGAAGCAATAAGGGAGATTGAAGAAGCCGGAAAAAGAGAAGATGCTCTTGTTGGAACACCTTCAGGATTTACAAAGCTTGACAGGCTTACTTCGGGCTGGCAGAAATCAGAACTTATAATCATCGCTGCACGCCCTTCAATGGGGAAGACGGCTTTCGCCCTTTCAATGGCACGCAACATGGCAATTGACCATNATAAGCATGTTGCAATATTCTCATGCGAGATGTCATCGATCCAGCTCGTTAACCGATTGATAATTGCCGAAACAGATATCCCTGGAGAAAAAATTAAGAATGGACGTCTCTCTGAAGAAGAGTGGAAACAGCTTGACACAAGGATAAAGAAACTGGTGCAGGCACCAATTTTCATTGACGATACACCCGCAATTTCGATATTTGAGCTAAGGGCAAAATGCAGACGTCTTATGGCCCAGCACAAGCTTGATATTGTTATAGTTGACTATCTGCAGCTGATGTCAGGTCCCGAGAATGCCGGAAGTCGTGAGCAGGAGGTAAGCAACATTTCACGATCGCTTAAAAGTATTGCAAAAGAGCTAAATGTTCCNATCCTTGCTCTTTCGCAGCTGAACAGGTCGGTGGAGATGAGAGGCGGTACAAAGAGGCCCCTGCTTTCCGACCTGAGGGAGTCGGGTGCAATTGAGCAGGATGCAGATATGGTTGTTTTCATACACCGTCAGGATAAATTCGGGATCCCGACCTTTGAAGACGGAAGTTCAACAAAGGGGATTGCTGAAATAATCCTGGCCAAGAACCGTAACGGACCCGTTGATGATCTTCGTCTGAGATTCCGTGAAGAAAAGGCGCAATTTCTGGATATTGATGATTTTGATATTGAAAGCAACCCTGAGATCAAGGATGGCTCTCAAAGCATTACTCTCGGTTCAAAAATGAACCACGACAGGATGAAACATCTNGGAGATAAGTTTGATCAGGAATCGGACCTGCTTAATGAGCCGCCCTTTGCTTAAATACAGCTAAAATAGAGAGATCCCTCATCCCGATTACCCGGGATTCGGGATGACAGGCTCTTTTATGTTATCTGGAATGGAGAGGAGCAGGTTCGCCTGGCGAACCTGCTCCTCTCCATTCCAATACCCAATTTGTTTTGTAATTCCGAATGCAGCGTGCGAAATGAGGAATCTCCTCAGTTTACTACCGAATAATCTAAAGTATATGATACAAGAAATCTGAGGATTAATACAGCCATCAGGATGGTGACACCAACTGTTAATTTAATTCAGTTTTAAAATGATTCTGAGGCCAAAGCTTCTGTATTTAAGATCATCAAATCCGACAAATATTCCGGCTTCTCCCAGGAAGAAAATCTCACTAAGGCTGTATCCAATCTCAGTATAGTTTTTATGAAACCGNGATCCGAGATATGAAATGATGATATTTTCACGGATAAGCGTCCTGCTTAATCCTGGCAGGAATTTTAGAAGAAGGTATGGTGTTGTATATTTCAGATGAGCTTCACCATAGAATTCGGGGGTGCTGAGTGAATAGAAGGCAGGGAGCATAAAAGCATCGTCATAGTTATTTATCANTAATTGTAAAGGCTGAGGGTTAAAATGGAAGAAGTCGAAATATGATATATTCCTGTTATCAGCAAATCCTCCGGTTCCCGCTCTCCATTTTAATTCACTGAATGCACCTGTCTCATGCTTTTTGGAAACTTCAAAACTGAACATATCGAAGTGCCGGTAATTACCTGATATTGTAGGAACCATGTTAGCTCCATGTTTCCAGGTAAATATGAAGGTCGGCCATTCGGATCCCTGCGGAACTTTGTTGCCTCCATAAATCCTGTACTTCTGGTATGGAGTAAATGTAACATTTGTTACAAATTCGATGTGTTTCTGATCAACAACAAAATTAATTATATTGGAACCTGTAGTCAGATATTCATTTACAGGCAAATTGGATGAATACTCACGGCTTGTATTGATTATTGAAAATGAAGTATTGTTTTCCATCACTTTCCTGTTTTCAAATCCTGCAGAAAGTTCCAGTGTCAATCCGTTTTTGATTTCCGTTTTATAAGCAAAAGTTAAATAGCGGCTCTCGTAAAGCTTCATGTAATTCCTTTCCATAAAAAGGGTGGATATGCTGTTTATAAACGGATTAATTCCTCCTCCTGTGCCGATGTCCCTGCTGGTCATTCCTGTTCTTACACTAAACTGTTTTGGCTTCATTCCACCGGTTGAATAGTTACCATTAAGCCTCCACATAACCTTCTCCCTGCTGAAAGCATAGCGGATATCGGGATAGAATGCAACCGACTTATTGTTCTTAAATCTTTTGTTTATCCGGAAATCTATTCCATAAACAAATCCGTCGACAGTATTAAAGCTTAATTTTTCGAGATCGATCAGGCCTCCGTTTGTAAAGCTGAAGCCGGTTGTATCCGACCATGTATGTCCCATCAACAGATTGTTCAGGGTCTTGCTGAACCGGCTTGATTTTTTCCCGGTTCCGTTTGAAACAGTATCAGATGTTGATTCAACTATCCCCGAAATGTTATTTTTAATGCTGTCACTTATCTCAATGCTTCGGAGTTCAATTTCCGAAAGGGGGATAGGTCTTATATCGGCCCAGTAAGTGCTGTCTCTCTTCCTCGCATCTTTTTCAACGATTTGGGTCGTATTGTCTTTTATCTCAAGGCTTTTTGCACCACTATCGCTCCTTGTATTTTTCGATTCCTTTTCCATCAGCTTTCCCAGCTTAATCATATCCCGGTTGGTCAGTTCTTCCTTCTGAAGGATCCTGTTAATCTCCCTGTTTGTTTTTGTCACCGCTGTATCCGGAAGATAGCGTCCTGCAAAGCCGGTTGCCAGATCCCGGGGTTTCTGAAGCTTATCATTTGGTTTTACATCAAGGTACCTGACAGAGCTGACATATCCAACATCAGCCCTTATTCCAATTATCTGCAGATCAATGTCGAACTGGTGACTTACAGGCATCCATATCTCTTCCTGGACCGGAATGTACAATTCCCTGACCCTGATTTTTCCGACAAGATTTTCATTTGTGAGATCGACGCTGTACAGGCACCAGAGATCCTCTATTATAAAGATGGTCCCTGCAAAAAGCTGCTGACTCTTGTATTTGGGAATGACCTCAATTTTATTGATTGTATATTTCCCCTGAAATGTCGTTCCTATGTATTTAAAGTTATAGCTGCTGAAAGCCTGGGGCGAAAGAGGGGAAATAGCCATATCAGCCAGGACAGGCTGATAAAAGCTAGCCTGGATATAATCCATTGGGGATATGTCATCACCCTGTTCAGGGAACGTGCTGTTGTATGATATTACCTTCTGGACGTACTTGTCGGGTGCAGTGAATTCCACTTCATTGAATGATTCCATGAAGAATGAATCGCCTTCCTTCATTATACGGGAGTCTTTTTCAGGTTTTCCTCCGGCTGATATTGTAACATCCTCATCCGACTGTCTCATCCGCATTGATTTCCCGATGAGTTTTGGTATTCTTTTAATGAGCAGGTTTCCTTTGATATAAACTTCAGCTTTATAATAATTAATGTAATTAAGATAATAAGGGGCAAGTCCTATTACCTTTCTCATTATTGACATGGCTGGATCTTCGCCTGAAGGTGAAATCCTGACTTCCGGTATTTCATAGATTTGTTCAGGCAATGAAATATTCCTGATAAGGACAGTGTCGGAAAGATCTATATTAACAAATACCGGTTCATATCCAAGGCTCTGATAGATAACCATATATTTGCCACCCGGGAGTCTCAGCTCATAATCACCCCTTGTATTGGATGTGGTTCCCTGTTTCAATTCCTGTATATAAACTGTTGCATATTGTACAGGCTGTCCGGAGTTATCGGTGATTTTGCCTTTAAGCACCTGGGCATCAGCCAGCTGACCGGTAAAAGTTATAAGAATCAAAAGCCGGATTCCCAGCTTCATCAGGTTCAGATATGATCCCATGTTAATTTTGGTCATTATCTTTTCCCGGCAACAACAATTACAATTTCTCCTTTTGGAACTTGCTTTTTAAAATGGTCAGCAAGAGATAGCAACGTTCCCCTGATATTTTCCTCAAACATTTTTGTCAGCTCCCTTGAAACGGATGCCTCCCGGTCGGGACCAAAACAAGAGCTCAGATCCATGAGGGTTCTTACCAGGCGGTAAGGCGATTCATAAAATATCATTGTTCTTTGTTCTTCTGCCAGGCTTGACACTCTTTTATTTCTTCCTTTCTTAGGAGGAAGAAAACCTTCAAAACAAAATCTTTCCGATGGGAGACCTGAATTCACCAGCGCCGGCAAAAGAGCTGAGGGACCCGGAAGAGTTTCAACATCAATCTCCTTTTCCAGGCAGGTACGTACAAGCAGGAATCCGGGATCTGAAATTCCAGGTGTACCTGCATCGGAGATAAGGGCAACGGTGGTGCCTGAATGTATCTTCAAACAGACTGCTTCAACACTTTTATGTTCATTGAACATGTGGTGCGACTGAACCGGAGTAACAATATCATAATGGTTTAATAGCTTTCGGGCCTGTCTGGTATCTTCAGCAAGTATAAGATCAACGCTTTTCAGGATTTCGACCGCCCTGTAGGTAATATCCCTGAGATTCCCGATCGGTGTCGGAACCAGGAAAAGCTTACTCATGAGAAAGGAACTTACGTTTTATTATATCAATCAGCTGCCTGACGGCTTCATTTCCTGTGTTTTCTCCGGAGTAACTCATAATAACTGCCATAGCATCGGAAAGACTTCCGACAGACTCCAGCTTCTGGATCGCCTGGTTATAAGAATCAGCACTGCCGTCAAATATCTCCCTGATAAATAAGAATTTGTCGTTGATACCTATTGCTTCATCAAGACTCAAAAGGGGTTTAGTTTTCAATATTTCAAGAATATCATCTTCGTGCTTGTGTTCTCCAAGCTTCTCATTAAAACTTTCCGATCTGTTTGAGAACTGATCAGCAATTATAGATTCGGCACTCCTTTTTTCAGTACGGACCGGTTCTTCCTTTTGTACCGGGATTGCTTCCGGAATCACTTTTGAGACAATGCTTTTACTCTCTTTCTCAGGATGGACAATAGTCTGCACAGTTTTCTCAGGGACTTTTTCACGGATTGGCTCCTCTGGAACAAGGGGTTTTTCCATCACTGGTGAAGCAGATTTATTCTGCAGATTTTTAAACAGGGCAATAACCTCAGCAGCACTCTTGCATTTTGATTTTGCCAGCTCAATCTGCAGTTCGGGAACACCCGGGTACTTTTTCAGATCATCAATAATTTCACTGGTTTCATTGAGATCTTTGATAATTATATCGATTGTTGAGTTTAAATCCATGTCATACGTTATATTTATAACAAACCATTTTCCTTATTTTGCAAAAATAAATATTATTACACAAGTCTTAACGGATTTGAGTTACATTTAGCATTTGCAGTGGACATTAATTAATTATGGATTTTCTTGAAAATTCAGGAAGAGTAAGCGGAAAACGCGGAACAATAGAGGTAATAACAGGATCGATGTTTTCCGGTAAGACCGAGGAACTTATCAGAAGGCTGCGCAGGGCTCAGTTTGCCGGTCTGAAAGTGGAAATCTTCAAACCCTCCCTCGATAAGCGGTATTCTGAGAATCGGGTTGTTTCACATGATGACAAGTCGATCATTTCCACTCCTGTCGACAATGCAACATCTATTCTTCTTCTTGCAGGCGAGGTTGATGTCGTCGGGATTGATGAAGCCCAGTTTTTTGACAATTCAATTGTGGAGGTCTGCAACAGGCTGGCTGACAATGGGATGAGAATTGTTATTGCCGGGCTGGATATGGATTTTATGGGAAATCCTTTTGGTCCGATACCTGCACTTCTTTCAATTGCAGAGTATATAACAAAGGTTCATGCTATATGCATGCGGTGTGGAAGTCTTGCACAATACTCTTTCAGGAAATCAGAGGAGGAACAGGTGGTTGTTCTTGGCGAGAAGGACAAATATGAGCCCCTCTGCAGGGAGTGTTACAACAACGCACTAAAGAAAAGCTAAAGTGATTTTTACATCTTCTGATATTGCTAGAATCACCGCCGGAACTCTGACTGGCCCCGGAGATATTTCAGTTTCGGATCTGGTCACCGACAGCAGGCAGATAAGCTTCACCGGGAATGCCGCATTCATTGCTATCAGGGGAGTTAACCATGACGGTCATAAATTCATTGATTCGCTCTTTAAAAGAGGATTGCGGGTGTTCATTGTGGAAGTTCTTCCGTCAAAGGTCGATTTTTATCCTGATGCGGCCTTTATTGTAACCCGGAACAGTATTGAAGCTTTGCAGCTGCTGGCTGCCAAAAAAAGAACTTGTTTTAAGTCACCGGTTATAGCAGTAACAGGAAGTGCAGGAAAAACAATTGTAAAAGAGTGGCTCTCTGATCTGATCGGAAGAACGTCACCTGTAATAAGGAGCCCTAAAAGTTATAATTCACAGGTTGGAGTTCCTCTTTCAGTATGGAAGCTTGACGATAAATTCAAATACGGGATTTTCGAAGCCGGCATATCATTCCCCGGCGAGATGGAAAAGCTTCAGAGAGTCATTGATCCTGATATTGGGATTTTCACCAATATTGGCGATGCGCACAGTGAAAACTTCACTGATCTTGAAACAAAGGCTGGCGAAAAGCTGAAATTGTTTGTAAATGCTTCGACCATAATATTCTGCAGAGATCATTCACTTATAGCCCGACTTATTTGGGATGATAAAATATTAAGCCGGAAAAACCTTATCGACTGGTCATTCAATAACCATGACGCCAGAATATTCGTAAAAAAACGGACCAGGCATGGCGATAATACGGACCTGACAATCAGTTATAATGATGAAACTTACGATTTCAGGATTCCGTTCAGCGATCGTGCCTCTATCGAAAATGCAATAACAGCAGCATCCGCATGTCTTGCAATCGGAATGAAGTCGTCCGACATAGGGAAGGGTCTGGCTGAACTCGTTTCAGTAGCAATGAGAATGGAGTTGAAGAGCGGGATAAACAATTGCCAGCTCATTGAAGACTTTTATAATTCCGATCCGGGTTCCCTTGGTATGGCGCTTGAATATCTCAGGTCACAAAACAACCGTAAAACTACTCTCATTCTTTCTGATTTTGTCCAGAGCGGACGCGAAGAAAAGGAACTTTACAGCGAGGTTGCAGATCTGGTGAGGAAAACAGGAATTGATAAATTCATCGGCATTGGCAAAGCGTTGATGAGGAACAGCTCCTCATTCGACGATGATGCAAGGTTCTACTATTCAACTGACGATTTCATCGCTCACTTCAATGGCAATGAGTTCCTGAACGAGATGATATTGCTAAAGGGAGCAAGGGTTTTTGAGCTTGAAAAGATCGGCCGGCTGCTTGAACTAAAGGTTCATATTACTGTGCTTGAAATAAACCTGGATGCCATTTCTCATAATCTCAACGAGTTCAGGAAGTTTCTCAATCCTGAGACTCGCATTATGGCAATGGTAAAAGCCTTCGGTTACGGTGCAGGTGCTGCGGAAATTGCCGGTTTGATGGAATACAATCAGGTAAGCTACCTTGGAGTGGCTTATGCAGATGAAGGTGCTGATCTGCGGAAAGCCGGAGTATCAATTCCGGTAATCGTAATGAATCCTGATCTTACTTCTGCTGACGTTATAATCCAGAACAATCTTGAACCGGAGATATACAGTTTCTCATCGCTGGAAAAATTTGCCGAAGCTGCCTCCAGAAACGGGCTTTTTGGCTATCCTGTTCATTTAAAGATTGATACCGGAATGCATCGGCTTGGATTTATGACTGATGAAATTCAGAAGCTGGCTTCATTGATGAAAGAGCTCTCGTGCATCCGGATAATGTCGGTTTTTTCTCATCTGGCAAGCAGCGAAGATCCTGCTTTTGATAAATTTACCCACCAGCAGGTTGAGCTCTATTTATCAGCTGTAAGCAAAATAAGGGAAACAGTTGGATACTCTTTTTTGCGTCATATCCTGAACACTTCGGGAATACTCAGGTTTCCACAGTATCAGTTTGACATGGTAAGACCAGGCATCGGAATTTATGGAGCAGGTTCATTTAAGGGTATATCTCTCCGGCCAGCCAGTAGGTTTAAGACCCGTATCTCGCAGGTAAAGAGGATACCGGCCGGTGAACCTGTCGGATATGGTTGTGCAGATGTTTCGGATATTGAAAGGGTGATAGCTATCCTGCCGGTAGGATATGCTGACGGACTTGACAGGGGGCTTGGCAACAGGAAAGGTAATCTTTTTATCAAAGGGAAAAGAGCGCCCCTTACAGGAAATATATGCATGGATACATGTATGGCAGATATTACGGGAATAAATGCCTCGGAAGGAGATGAGGCGGAGATATTCGGACAGAATATCTCAATTAATGAGATTGCAAGGCAATGTGAAACAATACCTTATGAGATACTGACATCAGTTCCTCAACGGGTAAAAAGAGTCTTTTTCAGGGAATAGGAACGGGTCATTGCCCCGATTTGCTCATCGCTTCAAGTTTTGAAAAGTCAAGTACCACTATCTTCTTCCCCTCCAGAGCTAGAATATTCTCAGAAGCAAGCAGTGAAAGCGTCCTGATTGCATTGGAGGTTGTCATACTTGAGAGGTGAGCCAGATCTTCCCTCGAAAGAAGAACCCTGAGGGTCTTCCCGTCTGCCTCCAGCCCATATGTTTCAATTAACATCAGAATCGACTCAGACAACCGTCCCCGGACATGCTTTTGTGTCAGGGAAATCAGTCTTCTATCGGCGGAAAGAAGATCTTCGGAGATGATCTTTATGAATCGGATCGCAAGTTCAGAGTTCTGCTTCAGAATTCTGGACATTGTGTGTTTTTCCAGAATAACTACTGCAGAATTTTCGATGGCGACAACATCAAAAGGAAAAGAGACATCTGAAAAAAGTGATCTGTATGCCAGGTAGCTGTGTGGCCGAATCATTTTTATGATCTGTTCCCTGTTTCCTGCCCCAACAGTGAATAATTTAGCCTTTCCCGAAACAAGACAAATCAACCCTTTTGGTTTGGTGCCTTCGCTGATTATTGTTTCGCCTTTACTGAAATTAACCGAAAGATGATGCTGATCGAGAGCCTCCTTGTCAGTCTGGCTTAAACCCCTGAAGACTGAAGATGCTCCTTCGATGCATATTTCTATATAAGGATCCTTATACTGCATTAAATGATATTAATATTTTGCTACGATGGGCATTTTTCTGCCGTCACCGAATGATTTTGATGAAATTCTCAGGACCGGGGGAGCCTGATACCTTTTGTATTCGTTATAATTAATGAGCCTGAGGACCTTATCGACATCCAGCTTTTCAAATCCGTCAGGTTCAATCTCATTAGCCGGTTTTTGCAATTCTATGTACTGGTAGAGGATTGAATCGAGTATATTATATTCCGGCAATGAATCAGTATCGAACTGGTCAGGTTTCAGCTCGGCTGAGGGTAGTTTCCTGATAATGCTTTCAGGAATTATTTCACTCTCTCTGTTAATGTATCTGGCCAGTTTATAAACATCAGTTTTGTATACATCACCGATAACCGACAAACCGCCTGCCATGTCACCATAAAGAGTACCATATCCGACGGCTGCTTCGCTTTTATTTGAAGTGTTAAGAAGGATATATCCGAACTTATTTGCAAATGCCATAAGCAGTACAGCCCTGATTCGTGCCTGGATATTCTCTTCTGTGACATCGGTTTTTCTCTCTTTGAAGAAAGGAGCAAGTGTTTCGAGAAATGCTGAAAATGGTTTTTCGATGCTGATGATTTCGTAATCTGCTTTAAGATTACCTGCCAGGGAAATCGAATCAGATACTGAATGTTCCGATGAGTACCTTGAGGGCATCAGCAGTGCTTTAACATTCTCATGACCCAGCGCTTCGCTTGCCAGGCATATCACAACAGCAGAGTCAATTCCTCCGGATAATCCTACGATGCACTTTCGGAAGCCTGTTTTTGCAAAATAATCACGTAATCCTGTAATGAGGGCTTTATGTACCAGGGAAACAGGTTCGTAAACAATGTTTTTGTAAGTGGTAGCCCCCGAAATGACATCTTCGAGCGAAAATGTTGCTACAGTCTCTTCAAAGTATCCGAGTTGCCGGAATATTTTACCATCGGGACTGATTATAAGTGAAGCTCCGTCAAAGATCAGTTCAGTATTTGCACCAGTCTGGTTTGCAGTAATAACCGGTATCTTATGTTTGACTGCCTTTGAGATAAAAATATTCTTTTTTGCTTCAACTTTTGTGTATGAAAATGGGGAAGCTGATATATTAATAATAAGATCGGGATTATACCTCGAGAGCTCATCCATTGGAGATACGGTATATAGCCTCGATTTTTCAAACTTGTTATCAAAAGGCTGTTCATCCCAGAGGTCCTCGCAGATTGTCAGGGCAATTTTTATTCCTTTAATAGAAAATATCGAGAAGTTTTTCTCGGGTTCAAAATAGCGGTATTCATCAAAAATATCATATGTTGGCAGAAGGGCTTTGTTGGTTTTAAAAATGATTTTACCTTCCGAAAGCACTAGGGCCGAATTATTAAGCTTCTTACCCTCAGGATCGGGATTGAAAGTCGGGGAACCAACAATAGCATTTATTCCAGTACAAAAACCTGCAACTTCTCTGACAGTCTGGTCGCATTTTTCAATAAAATCGACGCGGTCAAGCAGATCAAGAGGCGGATACCCGGGAATGCAGAGTTCGGAAAAAATTACCAGATCGGATCCCTCTTTTTTTGCTTTCTCAAGAGCTTTGCAGATCAAATCCTTGTTTCCTTCAAAGTTCCCGATTTTATAGTTTAGCTGAGCGATGGATATTTTCATAGAGGTCAGGTCAGAAATTAAGGCCGAAAATAAATTTCAGCAGTTTATGAATTGTGCGGTCGGTTCCCTGGCTTTCAAAATCTTTGGTAATGTCAAATATGTTTGTTTCATAGCCAAGTCCGAGAATAAGGGAGGTATTTCCGTCAATCGAATATTCAGCGCCAGCTGTCAGATGGTAACCTGCGTTGAATCTTCGTATTTCATTCATGGCGAACTTTCCTTTAATATCATTTGAAGGGATATCAACTCTTCCGTTAATGACAATTTTAGGGTCAAGACCGAACTCGGCAAAATATGTAAAATAGCCTTTTTCGGAGGTTTTGATCTTTATCCCAACGGGCATTGAGATATACTGAAGCCGGTAGATTAAAGGTTCTCCTGCAGCAATTGTGGCAGTATACTCAGGAAATCTGAAAAAAGAAGCATCAGAGTTCACAAGCCTGCCGCTTGCTGCAGTAAAGGCAAGTCCGGAACTGAAATGCCAGTTATCGGTCAGATGCCTCTCAGCCGAAATGCTGAAGAGAAAACCTGTCCGGGCACCTTTGTTGTTAACATTATCCACATCGGTCTTGAACCATGAGATAGCCGGAGCAGCATAAATACCATACCTGTAATCCTGGGCAACTGAAACTCTGCACGAGATAAGCGCAATTATGAAGATAAAAAAAATCTTCTTTTTTCCAGGTGATTTGATTATCGGTAACATTGAATTATTATCTTAATCCTTAATTTCTATTGATTCTCCAATGTCAAAACTATCCCAAAAATAGCAAATAAAAACTGAAGAATCAGAAAGGTCTTGTCTGTTGTTTTTAAATAGAAAGTATCTATTTTAGCCGTATTATCTGAAAATTATGAAAACCGGGTATAAATTCTTGTTTTCCGTATTGTTATTGTCGCTCTGTTTTGCATCCTGCAGGAAGAATCCCTATAAAGTAAACATCTCATCAATAAGGGCCGATATTGAGATAAAGCGGCTGGAGAAGGATCTTTTTACAATGAATCCTGAAGAGATAGTCCCGAAGCTTCCTGAACTTAAAGCTAAATATGGTTCTCTTATGCAGGTATTCAGCTATGCTGTTAATACAGGGGATATAAATGATCCGTCATTCGGCGATTTCCTTGTGAGGTTTTGTACCGATAAGCAAAACAACGATGTGTTTGACCTTACGATGAAACTCTACCCTGATCTTTCATCTGTTGAACGGGATCTTGAAAATGGTTTCCGGCATTATAAATATTATTTTCCGGGAAAGGCCGTACCGGAAGTCTTTTCATGTATAACCGGCTTTAATGCAAGTATTCTTACAATGTCAGGTGAACCGGTTCTGGGGATAGGTCTCGACAAGTACCTGGGTTCTGATTGTGCATACTATCCAGGGTTAGGGATATATACCTATATGTCAGCAAGGATGAAGCCTGAATATATAGTACCCGATTGTATTTATGGCTGGGGTGCTTCACAATGGGACTTTCTCTCAATGAATTACGCTGCTGATAATGTTCTTGCAGAAATGTTGCACGAGGGTAAGCTGCGTTATTTTACCAGGAGCATGCTGCCAGACGTTGAGGATGAGATTATTTTTGGCTTTACACCGGGACAGATGGAATTCTGCAGGAATAATGAAAGTCAGATGTGGCAGTATTTGATTGAGAATGATCTTATTTTCAAAACCGATCAGTTCACAATACGCAAGCTTGTAGGAGAGGCTCCATTTACGAGCTATTTTACAAATGAATCGCCGGGAAGGGCTGCTGTCTGGCTTGGGTTCAGGATTGTTGAATCGTTTATGAATAAAAACAGGGGAAGAGACCTTGAGTTGCTGATGAATAATACTAATGTCCAGGAAATTCTTGAGAAGGCAAAATACGATCCGCAATAAAAAAGGGGCCATTTGAGCCCCTCAATTTCATAAGATCGTAATACTATTCTGCCGGATGAATTGCCTCTACAGGGCATACATCAGCGCAGGCGCCGCAGTCAGTGCATACGTCGGGATCGATTTTATAGATGTCGCCTTCAGAAATTGCTTCAACCGGACACTCATCAATACAAGTTCCGCAAGCAGTACAATCTTCACTAATTTTGTAAGCCATTTTATTCTTTTTTTTGGTTAATTATTACATCAATTCTGCAAACATATTCTAAATTTCTCAAATGAAAAAGAATCTTTGTTATTTACTTGTTTTTTATTTCGTTTCGGGATGCAAAGATGATGCCAAACCAATGGCCGGCATCAGGTCCTAAAAGTCGAGACTGAAAGAGAGATAGAAGATTCTGGGCAGAATATATCCGTCTTCTATTCCCCATGCCCAGTCTGCTCTTACAAAATAACCCATTAGCTGTGCACGCAGTCCGGCACCGAAGCCGGCAACAATAGGTTTTCTGTTTGAATCGAGGGTTACAGTTACTGGTCCGTTTTTGAAAACTTCAGTATCATAGCCATTTTCACCCGACCAGGGGCTCGATCCGGTCCAGGCAGTTCCGATATCTCCAAATCCAACAAGCTGAAGACTGTTTAGAAAGTTCGATCTTAAGGGATGTCCGGCAAAATACCGCACAAAAGGCCATCTTAGTTCACTGTTAATCAGGGCGAAATTATTTCCATTCCTGACGTTCTGGGTAAAACCTCTCATATTTGTGGCAAGGGCCTGAAATCCGTAATTCTGTCTGGGACTTACTGGTATTGAAGTGTCGAACATTTCGTATTTGCTAAATAGATAGCCCATCCAGTTATCAACTCCACCAAGGTAATAAACAAGTTTTGTGGGACCGAATGATGTGCTGGCGGCAAAGCGGTTGGCCCAGATAAGTTCCCTGTGTATACGGGTGTAGTGCCTGAAATCGCCCCCGAGAACAAACATGTCCGATTTTTTGGTCGTTATCTGCCTGTAATATTCCCCGAATATTTTAAACCTGGTTCCAAAATAGATATTTACATTTCTCTTTCGGGTATTGTCGAAGATCACTTCACCTTTTACTCCTCCCCAATGCTGTGAAAAAGTTTCCGAACTGAGGGAATTCAAATCCTGCGCAAGCATAACATTGCGGTCGTTTCTGTAAGACAGGGTTCCCCTCAGTGCAAGGACGGGAGTTATAGGTTTTGCCAGGGTAAGATATACGTTGTGTGTGTGGGTTTTGTAAAGGTACCCGTTTTCGTCGCGGCTGAAATAAGCCTGACGGTGAAAGATAAACTGCTTATCGAATTTTCCCTTCAGGCTCTCGAAACTGAGAAGATATTCGTTACTGTCGAAGTTACCTGAAAACCTGAAACCTGCGGTCAGCCTGTAATCTTCGAAAAGATCAAGGATCCCGAACCTTGTAAGCATATTGATCCCCGGATTGAAATAGCCTGATCCGCCGTTAAATACCTGGTAAGTATTGTTCAGAAATGTAAAGTCAACCTGATTGGCGATGTAGTTATTATAAAAAGATGTCTCATAGATTCTTATCAGGGGGAGGTTAATTTTTCCTGTATCAAGATCTATATTCATGTATTTTTTCCGCCATTGCTGTTCATAGAAATTCTGTTTCTCTTTTTCAAAAATATAATGGCTTATATTTATTGGTTCATTCTTAATGTAATATTCGTAGAGTGGTTTTGTAAGCGTATCCCTTCTTCTCCTGTCTTCAGCGATCAGCCACTTTCGGATCTCCTCAATACTGTCAGCCTTTTGAAATAGTTTGTCTTGCTCCTTTCGGAAATTGCTTTTGATCAGATCACTCTGGTTTATTTTTGCCTGGCTTCCGGAGGTTCCTCTTCTGACCCTGTATTTCCCATCTTTGAAGATGACTTCGCCAAAAAGATCTGAACCATCAGGCAGTGACTGGTTCAGTATATTTCTGTCGTAGTTTGTTTCCGGTGTGGATCTAATAAAGAAACGGTAATGCATTGCAGTGTCAATATAGCTTATAGAGCTGTCAAAGACTGCAGAATATCTGTTAAGTACACCACTGCCGTCACCAACATAAGAAATCCTGTTTCCTGCTGTTCCCGATGCCTGGTATCTGCTTGAATACTCTCCTTCAGAAAGCCTAGTAAGCAGGTTATTTTTCTTTTCAATATCATAAGTGAAAAGATCAAAAACGGGAGAAAGCTTTTCGAACGGATCACCTGTGTTTGTAAGTGTGTCTGACAACCTGTTGGAAGAGAATACTATTTCTTTTCCCTGGCTTCCAAGGAATGACGGATTGAGATCATCTGCAATATCGCGGGTTATCTGCTCATTGGTTCCTGAAGATACAGTATGAATGTAAATATCGGTTATCCCATCCTTTACCGCTGACATAACTATTCTTGACCCTTCAGGTGAGTAAGAGAAATCAAGTACTTTATCAAAGTAGAGGAAATTTTTCTGCTCGGTCTTCTTCTCTACGGTTCTGAAGAAATATATAACCATTCCAGCTTTCTCTTCATTTAGATATGTCAGTATCCTGCTGCTGGGATGCCATCCGATTACAGGGTATTTATTATCAGTCTTATGCTCATACTTGGGTTCTGCTCTGAAAATATTCCTNGTCTTTCCGGTCGACTGATCATAAAGCCATATCTTCTTTCTTCCCCAGTCGTTTGTGACGTATGCAATATACTTTTTGTCGGGACTGATTTTTACCTGCTGGTAGATCTGCTCCTTGCGCGATTTTTTCAAGGTTTTTTCATCATCGGCAGGAAGGTCGCGATCGGTAGAAAACTCCTCAGTATAATATTGCTTCCACTCAACAAGAAGGTCTTTCAGTTTGACTCCCAGAACATAAAGAAATCCGTCGTCGACGTTCTTATATACCTTTGTCAGGTAAATAATATTTGGAATTATTGCTTCTCCGTATTTTCTGCCAATGAATCTCCAGAATGACTGGCCTGCATAAATAGCATCATCAAACTCAAGGTGATTTATATTCTTGTATTTTCCCGATTTAATACCGTCTTTGACTCTGTTTTCAACATCATAATCCCATCCGGAGGAAACATAGTTAATAAGACCTTTAAGATACCAGTCGGGCATATAAATTACAGATGAGCTCGAGATCCTGTCTTTGAAATCCGCATTGTACAGCATCTCATTGATTATCGATTCAGTGATCGCCGAGGCTATCTGTTTCTGGTATGCTACATGATCGCCCTCGTAATAGAGCATTACCTTGTTCTTGATTATCCTGCTGAATCCTCCTGTATTATAGGTGTCTTCATCAAATGTTACAAGACCGATATTTGACTGTCTGTACTCGTTATTCTTATTATAGATTACAAATATCAGCCTCTTTTCAAGAGTATAATCAAAGTAATCTTCAATCTCATCAAGTTTTTTCATCGCATAATCAGCGGTGAACTGTGCGAGATCTCGTCCGTACTCGTTAAAGTAACAGTCAAAATTATCAAATCTGTAGTACGACCAGTAGTAGTTGAAATACTGAACCCTGTTCTTCCCGAACGACATCTGATGACCGTTATAGAACTGACCCTGAGCATTGTAAAAGAACATACTCAGGATTATTGCAATAAGTAGTCTGGAAGCATTCCTCATCTTCAATACTCTCACTTTACAGAACGGATTTTGTACCCTCAAATTCTGTTCCAAATAAATCCGGTCAGGGAACAAAACTAAAGATATTCTTTTATAAAATTAACATCAAGATCAAACTTTATTAATTTTGTGATATTGATGCAGTATGTTAGTTTTGGTCTGAACTTTGTTAATAGATTATGCCTTAATTTCAAATAAACTTATTGTTTAATCGTTTTATTTTGAATTAAAAAAGAGCAGGTAAAAGACCTGTTAATAAATTAACAAACAAATTTCAATATGAAAAAGTTCTTTTTACTTACAATAATGGTATTAAACGGAGCCATGATCTGGGCTCAGCCTATGCTTAAGATCTCATCCGCTGAACATGATTTTGGGAAGTTCAAGGAAGAGGCGGGCAGTCAGAAATATGATTTTGTTGTTCAGAACACAGGAAATCAGCCTCTTGTAATCCAGAATATTGTTGCATCATGCGGATGTACTACCCCGGAATGGACAAAAGGCCCCATTCCTCCAAAGGGGACAGGGAAAATAACAGCTATTTATGATCCGAAGGACAGGCCTGGTCCGTTTAACAAGACGCTATCTGTTTACACAAATTCAAAACCCGAAGTAGTAGTACTTGTAATCAAGGGTGAAGTTATACCTCATGAGAAAACCACTGAGGAACTTTTTATTTTCCCTGTCGGCCCTGTAAGGTTCGAAAGCAACCATCTGGCATTCACAAATATCAAGAAGAATGAAAAGAAGATCAGAACAATGCAGGTTATAAACACATCGGACAAGCCCGCAAAAATAGAATTTGACAATGTGCCGCCCCACCTTGCAATGAAAGCGAATCCGACAACTTTGAAACCCGGACAGAAAGGAATTATTGAAGGGACATACGACGCTACAAAGAACCAGGCATGGGGCTATACAACAGATATTGTTAGACTTAAAATAAACGATATTGTCGATCAGAATGTATATTATGCTGTAAGTGCCAACCTTGTGGAGGACTTCTCGGGACTGACAAAGGACGAAATGGCGAACGCACCGGTATTTAATGTCGAAACAAAAACTGTTGAATTGGGAACAATCCCTGGGTCAGCACCCAAAGATGTTGAATTCAAATTTACAAATGATGGAAAGAGTGATCTTATTATCAGATTTATAAAAGCATCATGCGGATGTACCGCAGTGCAGCAGGGCATTCAGGGACAGGGTATCAAACCGGGTGAAACAGGTTCAATAAAAGCCGTTTTCAATTCGGGCAGCTACAAAGGTAAGGTCACAAAGGCAATTTATGTTTATACAAACGATCCGAAAAACTCAGAGGTGGTATTGATGCTGAATGCTGACGTAAATCAGGAAGCTCCGAAGAATTAATTTGATGATGGAGGAAAAAGACCGCAATAAAGTCTCCCTCAAAATTCAGGAAGGAGTTCCACAGCCTCCTAACATAAACCCTGATGTTCTTACCGGGATTTCAAGGAAACGAAGGAAGAGATATTCCGTAAATGAGTTTACCGATGGAATACTTTCAGGTAACAGGTCAATCCTCAGTCAGGCAATAACCCTTGTTGAAAGCTCACTTCCTGAGCATTTCAGAAGTGCACAGGCAATTATCGAAAAATGCCTCCCGTACAGTTCCCGGTCTGTAAGAGTTGGAATTACCGGAGTACCTGGAGCAGGTAAAAGTACTTTCATAGAAACTTTTGGTTTACTTGTGGCAGAGACAGGTAAAAAGATTGCTGTACTGGCAATTGATCCCAGCAGTCAGAATACTAAGGGCAGCATCCTTGGAGATAAGACAAGAATGGAAAAGCTTAGTGTTCATCCAAATGCGTTCGTAAGACCGTCACCATCTGCAGGCACACTGGGAGGAGTTGCAAGGAAGACCAGGGAATCAATAATACTCTGCGAAGCAGCCGGATTTGATACTATAATTGTTGAAACAGTAGGAGTCGGACAGTCGGAGACTTCAGTACGTGCAATGGTCGATTTCTTCCTGCTGCTGATGCTGACCGGCGCAGGAGATGAAATACAGGGAATCAAGAGGGGAATAATTGAGATGGCTGATGCTGTTGCAATTACAAAGGCCGACGGAGGAAATAAAATACCGGCCGAAAATGCAAGGATCATGTTTCAGAATGCACTTTCCCTTTTCCCGCGAACCCAGTCGGGCTGGAAACCACTTGCACTTACATGCTCGGCAAGAGAAAAAACAGGAATAAGCGAAATTCTGAAGGTTATCGGGGATTATGCCGGTTATGCAAAAAAGACCGGTTATTTCGAAGAATTGAGAAAACAACAGGCTGTAATCCGGATGCATGATATAATTTCCGAGTACCTTGAAGATTCATTTTATAATCATTCAGAGATTAAATCTCTTGTACCTGAACTTGAAACAGAACTTCATAAGGGAACAATTACCTCCTATAAGGCAGCTCTAAGCCTTATTAATAAATATTTTAAGAAGTAAGCGGAATTAACATTAATTCATATCTTTACGCGGCTTTTTTACAAAAAATATCTGAATTATTAATTAATTTTCTAATTTAAAATGAAGAAATATTTCTTTTTGCCTCTTATAGCTATGGCCATAGCTGCATGCTCTTCTGAGCCCCATTATGTCATTAATGCTAAAATTGAAGGTGCCGACAGTGTTACTTTTCTGCTTCAGAAGATTGAAGCCGGGAAGATCGTTGCTATCGACTCGGCATTTGCAGAAAAAGGATCCTTCACGATGAAGGGTGGCTCAATTAAGTATCCCGATCTGGTTTTACTCAGTGCCAGAAATACAAGAATGAGAACACAGTTTTTCCTTGAAAATACTGAGATTACAATTACTGGTAAACTCGATTCCCTTTATGGTGCAAAAATAACCGGTTCGAAAACCCAGGATGAATACAATAATTTTGTCAATTCACTCAGTACCTTCAGTGACAAGTACAATACAATCTACAATGATTATCAGATGGCCGAACAGACCGGAGATACTGCAAAAGCTGCACAGCTCATGAAGGAAATTGAAAAGGGAGAGAAGGAAATGACCCAAATGCAGAAAGACTTTGTCAGGAACAATCCTTCGTCCTTTGCCGCCCCACAAATTCTGTCAGGTCTTACATATGATATGGAAGGTTCAGAGATCGAGACATACATTAATGCCATGGACACAGCGGTTGCGAACACTGAAACTATCAAAAACCTTAGGACAAGGGTTGAAAAAATGAAAGCATCAGCTATCGGACAGAAAGCACCTGACTTTACGCTGAACGATCCTGAAGGGAATCCGGTGAGCCTCTATTCGAAAGTAGGAGCAAAACTTCTGCTCGTCGATTTCTGGGCTGCCTGGTGCGGACCCTGCCGTCAGGAAAACCCGAATGTCGTCAAAGTATTTAATGAATATAATAAGAAGGGATTTGATGTTTTCGGTGTCTCTCTCGACCGTACAAAGGATGACTGGGTGAAAGCAATTGCCAATGATAAGCTTACCTGGACACATGTTTCAGACCTGCAATACTGGAATAGTGCGGCAGCACAGTTGTATGGTGTCTCTGCCATCCCGGCAAATTTTCTGCTCGATGAAAAAGGTGTGATAATCGGAAGAAATCTCAGAGGAGAAGTTTTGTATAATAAGGTTAAGGAAGTTCTGGGAAATTAAGCGTCACCTGAAGTTTTCATTCCTTACCTTGCGAGATAACGTACTCACCCACTTTTATTCCCCCTCTCTACTTCGTAAAGAGGGGGAATTTATTTTAAAGCTTGTTAAAGTCCCCTCTTTGCAAAGCAGAGAGGGGATTTAGGGGTGAGTATAGGGGATAAGATAAGGTTTGGTATGAGTTAGTAAAGGGAAGAAAGGTTGTGGATTTTTTCTATTCCTCTGTCTTGAATTCCTCACCAGGTTTCACCTCTTCAAGAATAAAGCCGGTTCCCCGCACCGTACGAATATCTATGTTCTTATCTTCCGAGATATATTTTCTAAGTCGTGATATAAAAACATCCATACTACGCCCAAGGAAATAATCATCCTCCCCCCAGATCTCTGTGAGAATATCTTCCCTGGCAAGGATCTTATTTTTGTTGATAATAAAATACCTCAGAAGTTGTGCTTCTTTCAAAGTGAGTTTTTCCTTTGTTATTCCGCTAATAAGTTCAAGAGAATTGAACTTCAATATTGTATCTGAAATTTTATATTCATCATTAGTCGAAGAGTATGCCCTTTTAAGAATATTGCTGATCCGCAGAATAAGAACCTCCGGGTCGAAGGGTTTTGTTATATAATCATCAGCTCCTATTTTCAGACCTCTTACGATATCCTCTTTAAGACTTTTGGCTGTAAGGAAAATAATTGGGATCTCAGGCCGGAGCTCCTTTATCTTTTCACCAAGAGTAAATCCATCCATTTCGGGCATCATAACATCAAGAACACACATGTCGGGCTTGTCTTTGCTGAATAGTTCCCAGGCCTCCTTACCGTCGCGGGCGAGGGTTACATCAAATCCACTGATTGATATATACTGCGACAGGATGTTCCCAAAATCCCTGTCATCTTCTGCCAATAAAACTTTCATAACCTGACAAATTATGTTAATAAGGTAATGTTACAGTAAATATACTACCTTTTCCCGGTTTACTGCTAACCGTCACGTCTCCTCCATGGGCTTCGGCGATTTTTTTAACATAATAAAGCCCAAGACCCAGACCCTTGTATTTATGTATGTTACCGGTCGAAGCACGGTAAAACTTGTCAAAAACATGTTTCTGATCATTTTTATTGATACCTATTCCGTTGTCGGAGACTTTTATGCATACATTGTTCTCTTCAGTAAACCCTTCAATTTGTATCACAGGATCCTGATCGGAATACTTCACTGCATTTGAAAGAAGATTATTTATAAGGGTAGTAAAGTAAATTGTGTCGACATCAACATCAAGATCCTTAAAATTGTATTTCTGGGTTATGGTGGCTCCATTTCCGCCACCCGATCTGAAGCTGTCCACTATATCGTTCATAAACTCCTCAATCCTGACTTTCTTTTTGTCAAGCTGAAATTGAGTCCTTTCCCACATACTTATTTCAAGTATCATATTTATCAGCTGATTAAGATGGACGCTCTGCTTTCCGATAAGCTTTGCCGTTTCAAGTATCTTGGCTTCATTTGTTCTGATCATGGGGAGTTCAAGCGTTTTACCTGCAACGGTTATTGTGGATAATGGCGTCTTGAGCTCGTGGGTCATATTATTGATGAAGTCGGTCTTCAGGTTTGACAATCTTTTTTCCTCCATAAGGTTTTTAAAGGTGATCAGGAAAAGGGTAACAACCAGAAGGATACTAAAGATGCTTAAGGCTAACGAGGCAGCTGTTTCCCGCAGGATTATTTTCTGCTTATCCGAGAAATCAATTAAATATTCAAAATCGAGTCTGTAAGAATTCGTTTCATAAAAGGGTCGTTTCACAAGTATTTCCGACGAACGTCTGGGTTGTCTCATCATTCCGGGAGGAGGGCCTGTTCTTCGAAGGGTGTCGTTTTGCTGAGGAGACCTCCGGTTTGCATATTCCTCGCTTAAGAATACCGGAATTCTCTGGTCGAAATTAATAAGCTCAAAACGGTTGATCACAATTTTGCTGTTGAAGTTCCTGTCAATTCCCCTTCTTTCAAAAAACCTTGAAAGGAACTGCGAGAGATCCTGCTCCTTATTTAATACGAGTGTAATATACTCAATGAGGTCATTCTTTTCTTTTGCAGTCAGTGAATCGGCTTTATTGGCGGCCAGGTTTCGAAGTACCTGTTCAGATTTCACACTTATCAGGATTCTTGCTGTATCAAAACCATCAGTAGCCCATTGTCTGTTCATAACATCCAGCGCATCCTGCGAATAGAGCCTGTACCTGAGGTTGAACATTTCATCCTTTTGTTTCCATACACCTCTAATAATGATGAGCTGGGCAGTAATAAGAATGATTATTGAAAAGATCCCAAGAAGTAGAATAGTATTTCTTTTTTTCATATTTTGCCAATTGCCTTTTCAAAAGTATTTAAATTATCAATATAACAGGTTTCTTCCCCAAACATTAACCCTGCGTTAACCCTGCGTTAACAATAGAACAGGAAATCGGGCACTATCTTTGACATTAGAATTAAAAACAGGGCAGTCATGAAAAAGATCAGGTTTATATTATTAGCAGTTTCCGTTGTTACATTTTGTGCTGTTTCAGGTCCGGCAGCGGCCCAGGAAAAGAACAAAGCAGACAAGGAAAAGGAATTAAGAATGCAGGAAGAGATCGATGCACAGAAGAAAGCGATTTCGGAGCAGAAGAAAGCCGAGTATGAGGTTCAGAAAGCATTGCAGGAGAGCCAGATTGAGGTTGACGAAGCAATGAAGGAAGCTCAGGATAAGCTCGAGGCTACAGACAAGCTTAAGGATATTGTAAGGGTCTACAGAGGTACGGGCGACAGGTCACGCTTCAATATCGAACCTATTCCGGGTGAGCAATTTATGTTTACACCAGGTATGGAAGGGTTTAACTGGTTTTCACATAGCGGGGACAACCAGAGAACTTCCTGGGATTTCTCAAAATCAGTAAAAGAGAGCTCTTTTTCGCGCGATTATGTATTTGATGTTGATCTTATGAGTACTGTTGTAATGTCGGTAAGCGGCGAGTGCAAGACAGGTGAGATCAAGATTAAGATAATAATGCCGAATGGAAAGGCCTATTCTGATATTATGATTGATGAGTTTGGGAATCTAAACTGGAGGAAATCATTTCCGGTAACTGAAGAGGAGAACAAGGATAAGGCAGGGGCGTGGAAATTCCAGATCAATGCTTCAAAAGCAACAGGATTTTTCAAGATATCTCTTCAGACATACTAGTTTTTTCATTCCTCAGATTAAGGGGCCGGCAGGGGGNTGCCGGTCTTTTTTTATTCCGATTGTGCCGATGTCCGTCCTCCTTTGACACTCTCAACCCTCACTGTAAATTTACTGCCATCCTTTACTATCCATTTAAGGTCAACGTGCGAATAACCCCCGATATTTGAGACTTCGAGTTTCTGAGGATCTTTCTTCTGTTCCTGGCTGAGGTCCAGGTCTTTGTCCAAAACAATCATTCCTGCAACAACCTTTCCTCCATCGAGATAAATATAATCAGGAGGATCAATCCTGTACTTCAGGTTTGTACCTGAATGTGTTGGCATAAGCTGTTTGTTCTCAACTGTTGCAGTCACCTCTTTAAGTCCTCCTCCCAGGCTTTTGATTTTAATATCCCTGACCTCAAGCTTTGGAGTCGCCCAGGCGTTATAGATGCAAAAAGCAGCGTTACGGTGAGCATCGCTCTCAAGCAAAAAACCAGGATGTGTCCTTCCGAAATTCTTGTTGAAGCCTCCTATCCCGACCTTGCCGTAAACAGGATGATCCACCTCCTGCCAGGGGATAAAAGCGTCTTCAAAGAGAAGGAGCTTATCAAATTCATAGGTGTCGCTGTTGGTGGTGTCATTAAACATAAGGTAATCATTCCAGAGCTCATTGGAAAAAACGTAGCTTCCCATTGCGCCATACCACCAGTCGAGTTCACCACCGTAAACNGTGTACATATCCTTCCAAATGGTAATGAATTTATATCCGGNGATGATCCTTTCGCCTTTACGTCCGATTGAATTGATTACAGCTTCATCGGCCCTGCTGTATGCTTCGGCTCCTCCGCCCTGTATGGACGGCCCCCTCAGGATCAGTCCCCCGGAGTTGTGAAATGACTGCGATCCTGTGATGTTCCTGTGGCTGTACCCGAAGTCCCTTACCGCGCGGTTTTCAGGGTAGGAGAAAGGGTATTTCCCTGCACCCTGCTGTACATAAGCAGGTTCCCAATTAAACCCGTAATCGCGGTTTGGATCATAACCGCCTATGCCATCCTCATTTACCTGTCCATCGCCATCATTATCAATACCTTCCTGGCCCAGGATCTCATACTCTCCCTTTTCACCGGGAAGAGCCCTGACCAAGCGCCGTGGATCTTTAGGATCAGCGTTGTATGTTCCATAAGCACTTTTTCTGCGCATCATGCTTATGATCCCGTCATTATTAAGATCATCTGGCTTATCCTCATCATATAGTCCGTCACGGTCATTATCCATCGGTACAAGACCTGATCTGGGAGAACTGGCTGTATTCGGTTCATCCATAAAATACTGACGGGCATCCGGATTAATAGTAGGGAGGATATAAAAGGTCTTATCCNTTANCAACTGGTTTATGAATTTGTTTTCATCGTACATTTCACAAAGATACCAGGCAGTATACAGGGCCATCTCAGTTCCCTGGATCTCATTTGAGTGTATGTTCCCGTCGATATAAAATCCTGGCTTAAAATCGGGATTCCCTGATTTTTTATCGGATATTGTAAGAGCAATAATGTCCCTTCCCTGGTATGATTTTCCCGCAGATTCCATCTTAACAAGGTCGGGATACTCTTTCGCCAGCTTTTTGCATAGCTCCGTGATGCCGTCGTATGTATAATATTTGTTCCATGAAGCCTGAACTTTTGGGTTTGCCGGCGATCCCGCAGCTTTGAAAAACAATTCAGCATTCTGCGATTGGGTTGGAATTGAGAAGCTCAGAATGATCAGGAAAAATATGAAATTGGTGTACTTTTTCATTGCGATATTTGTTAGAAATAAAGTTGATATGGAGATGGTAAAAGATTTATGAAACCAGCATTATTTTAATTCTATAGAAGTGNTTATTTGTCCGACATTTAATGATCCGGCTGANATGCCAACTTTTCCCTTGCCTGAAATCAGCCAGCTGAACTCAGCGTTTTCATCCCCCTGAAGCCGTTGAACTCTCTGCACTTTTAGTCCGCTGAGAATTGTCTGCCCTGCTGAAGGTTCAACAGACAGCCTCATCACTCTCGTCCAGATATTGGGTTCACCAGCTTCGGTATTTGTCGCTAACAACCCTTTGTTGTGAATCTTCAGTGTTAACCTGAATATTTTCTCACCAGCATCTTCAACCTTGACATCAAGAAATTCAAGTTCGGGATGCATCGCTGATACTGAGGTTATAAACTTGTAATGTGCTGAAATAAGTTCTCCCAAAGTATCTGCCGGAGGATTCAATGCTTCAAATGGTTTTATACCTCCAACCTCCACAGTTTTGCCGGGAAAGTCGGGATGGATTATCGGGGTCCAGGGAACAAATACATCTTTCAGATTGATCTTATCAGCAAATTTCAGGAATGCAGCTTCAGCGCTTTTCCCCTTTTCCACTGTTAACCACCAGCCAGGAGTACTGAAACTATACCTACCATAGTGATAATAGGCCCATTCCATAAAATTACCCGGTTCTGAAATTGCCTGGGGAGCACCTTTGAAGCCTGTGATTTCATGATATTTATCCGAAACAAGCTTATTTACAGCTTCATCGGTCTTCAATATGGAGGTAATCCTGCCCCTTTGTCTTCTCATCATTCCCTCTTCCGGAGGCTGGTTCTGAGTCTGGTCCTGAGCTGCACCAGTCCTATCTGATGCTTTCATGGGCTGACCAAGATTATCCTGCGGGCCGAATGCAATTACCATAAATATATTGAAATGGTCATACAGAAAATCAGCAACTGCCCTCGTCTCAGCTTCGGAAACAGGATAGAGACCTGAATTAATGCCGAATTCTTCGTAATTATATGTAAAGTTTCTGTTGAAGCTGACTCCGCCCGCACCATCTTCATTATAACGTCCATCCTTATCATTATCGGTTCCCTCACTGTAAACCAGATAATTACCAGTCTGTCCCTTTGAAATATCTGCAGTTGCCATTACTCTTTTATCTTCATCACTTTCGAGATAATTACCTGCCGGGTCCTTAATGCGAATAAGAGTTATGAATCCATCTTTATTCAGGTCTTCGCCAGGATCCTCATCATACATAAAATCCCTGTCATCATCTGTGGTTCTTGTATTCAGGCTTCTTTCATATTTCAGGCCTGAGAAGAATTGCTCCGATGCATCCGGACTTACATCAGGAAAGACATAGAAGGTTACCTTACTGAGCAGTTCACGAATCTCCTTTTCGGATGAGTTGCTGAGGATTTTTTCAGCAAAACCCAAAGCCAGTTCCCTTCCTGCCAGGTACTTTCCGTCAACACCACCCACTACTGCAACGCCTGGTTTGCTGTCGGCCGTCCCGGTCCCGATTGTGATCACCCAGATATCCTTACCGCCTGCGGTTTTCACAAGTGATTTTACAGAACATAAATCAGGATGTTGTCTGGCAAGCGACTCTGAATTTTTTGATATCTGGCTGTGATCGTGTAATTGACCTTTTATTGAAGTCAACGGACAGATAAACATACCAGTTACTGCCAGAATGAGAATTCCGGAATTGATTTTCATCATAGTAAGAATTTATTGATAACAGACCTGTTTTACTTAAGTAATGTCCAAAAATACATATATTAATTTATTTCCGGTACATAAACCTTTTCAACTCTTATGTGTTATTTTTGTATCCTGACTGAAAATATTGCCCGATGAAAAGAATAGCCGGCTTCCTGATCCTTGTTCTAGTAATATCGTGTGGCAGGCATAATGAAACCGGTAATAAAATTATTTCGGTGAGCATCGGACCTTTTAAATATTTTCTGAAAGAAATTGCAGGGGATAATTTTGAAGTGAATGTAATGGTTCCCCCAGGATCGAATCCTCATATTTATGAACCTTATCCTGATCAGATAAATAAGCTCAGAAAGTCAGTTGGATATGTCAGCAACGGTTATCTTGGATTTGAAATGACCTGGCTTGACCGGTTCTATGAGATAAACAGGAATATGAAAAAGCTGTCTCTAGGAAATACTATTGAGCCTATAGCTCCTGAGCATAATCATGATGGTGATCACTCGGAAGGCGCTGACCCACATTACTGGGTATCACCTGTATGTGCAATGAAAATGGCTTCGGCAGTCAGAGATTTTATTATTGATCTTGATCCTCTGAACAGGGATCAGTATACTGACAATTTTAATATCCTTGCCGGGAAAATCCTCAAAGTCGATTCACTTGCCAGAGAACTTACAGCATCAGGAGGTAAAAAAGCCTTCATGATCTACCATCCGAATCTTGCTTACCTGGCAAGGGATTACGGACTGGAAGAGATAGCTGTGGAGAACGATGGCAAGGAGCCGTCTCCTTCAAGACTTAAGGAACTTATTGATGTGGCTAAAGCTGATAAGTTAAAAATAATTATGGTTCAGAGGGAATACGATACAAGAAATGCAAGAGCTATTGCCGGCGAGACAGGAAGCAGAGTCGTTGTGATTGACCCGTTATCGGATGACTGGTACTCATCGACAACCGGGATTATTGAAACGCTGAAGGAGAGCTTTGCAGAAAATTTTTAATGACCTGTGAAATGTCAGATTGTCTTCTCGAAATGTTTTCATTATCAGTTGCATATGGAGATAATATAGCTCTCCATGATGTTGATCTGAAAATATGTAATAATGATTTCATTGGTGTTATCGGTCCCAACGGAGGAGGTAAAACAACCCTGTTAAAAGTTATTCTTGGCCTGGTAAAACCTTTTAAAGGAGAACTGATTTTCAATCAGCAGCTTCTCGGAAAAACCAAAATAGGATATCTTCCGCAGATATCCACAGGCGATAATAATTTTCCGGTGACTGTAAAAGACGTAGTTTTATCGGGACTTATGATGCAGAAGGGAGTGATCTCCGGGATGTCTTTCCAAGACAAAAAGAGAGCAACCCAGGTTATTGAAGAACTGGGGATTTCGGAACTTTCAGATTCCCCTTTAAGTGAGCTTTCAGGAGGCCAGCTCCAGAGGGTGTTCCTTGGAAGGGCGGTCATTGGTGATCCGAAACTCCTGCTTCTTGACGAACCCGGGAATTTTGTTGATGCGAACTTTGAGAATGATTTCTATGAGAAGTTAAAGGGATTGAACCGGAGGATGGCAATAATGATGGTTTCACATGATGTCGGGACTATTTCAGCCCATATCAAATCATTCGCATGTGTGAACAGACACCTGCATTATCATCCTTCATCGGAAATAACAAATGAAGAACTCACTTCATACGGCTGTCCGATCCAGCTTATAACTCACGGAGAGGTGCCGCATACAGTTCTGAAAAAACATTGAGGAGTGGAAGGAAGTATTTTTCAATATGAATTTATAGTAAAAGGTCTTCTCGGGGCTCTCTTTGCAAGTATAACTGCAGGCCTTGCAGGCACTTATATTGTTTCGAAAAGGATGGTTTTTCTCAGCGGAGGAATAACCCACGCATCATTCGGGGGAATCGGAATCGGATATTTTGCAGGGATAAACCCCGTTGTGGGTGCTGCAATATTCAGCATCCTTTCAGCACTAGGTATTGAATACCTTTCAGTAAGACAAAAGATAAGGGAGGATTCAGCCATTGGAATGCTCTGGGCTTTTGGAATGGCAATAGGGATAATATTCATATACCTTACCCCGGGTTATACTCCGAATCTGATGAGCTACCTTTTTGGAAGTATACTTACAGTTACCTTTGGGGATATTATTGCCCTTGGCATTTTGTCGGTGGTCCTTATCGTATATTTTACATTGTTTTACAGAACAATACTCTATATTTCTTTCGATGAGCAGTTTGCCCGGACCTATTCACCATTTGTGAACCTGTTCAAATACCTTACAACTTCACTTATTGCACTCACCATAGTGCTGAATATCAGGATGGCAGGGGTAGTGCTTGTGATCTCCCTACTGACAATTCCGCCAAATATAGCGATGATTTTCACAAAAGTTTATTCCAGAATAGTACTGTTGTCCATTGCAGCTGCATTTCTTGGAACAGCAGCAGGATATTTGATTTCTTACTTTGCCGGGATACCTGTCGGAGCGACAATCATTTTCACCCTTGTAATAATCTGGTCAGTTGTAAAAGGTATAGATCATATTTTCAGTAAAGTGAAAGTAAGACACAGATGATAAGAATTCAGTAACTAAACAAAACTATCATGATATGGATTACGACCTTATAATTATCGGAAGCGGACCCGGCGGTTATGTTGCTGCCATAAGGGCATCACAGCTTAAAATGAAGGTAGCTGTCGTCGAAAAGGCCGAGATCGGCGGTATATGTTTGAACTGGGGATGCATACCTACCAAATCGCTCCTTAAAAGCTCGCAGGTTCTTGATTACATAAATCATGCAACTGAATATGGCATAATAATAGAAGGGGAGGTCAAGCCCGACTTTAAGGCATTGATCTCCCGCAGCCGTCAGGTAGCAGAGGGTATGAGCAAGGGAGTCCAATTCCTTTTCAGGAAAAACAATATTGACCTGATATCCGGATTTGCTGAAATCGGAACTAACCAAAGTGTAGAGGTTACCGGCAGTGATGGTCAGAAAAAGAGATTCACAGCAGGTAGTATAATCCTGGCAACGGGAGCAAGATCCAAAGAACTGCCGGGTCTTAAGCAGGACGGGAAAAGGATTATTGGCTATAGGGAGGCTATGACTCTTGACAGGCAGCCTGAATCGATGATTGTTGTAGGATCGGGTGCAATAGGAAGCGAATTTGCCTGTTTTTACCAGTCTCTTGGTACCAGCGTAACCCTGGTGGAGTTTCTTCCGAGGATAGTGCCTAATGAGGATGAGGAAGTTTCAAAACAGCTTGAGAGATCCTTTAAGAAAATGAAGATGAGAGTACTTACAGACTCAGCGGTTGAATCTGCAGATACTGCCGGTGATAAGTGTAAGGTCAGAATCAGGACCCCGAAAGGTTATGAGGAAGTGGAAGCTGACATCGTTTTTTCAGCAGTGGGTATTGAAACGAATATTCAGGGTATCGGACTGGAGACAGCCGGCGTGAAAACTGAAAAGGGGAAAATAGTTGTGGATGATTTCTACAGTACTAATGTAGCGGGAATTTATGCAATAGGCGATATAGTTCACGGCCCTGCCCTTGCACATGTGGCTTCAGCTGAGGGTATTACATGTGTTGAAAAGATTGCCGGACTCAATCCCGATCCGGTCGATTATAACAATATCCCTTCATGTATTTATACTACACCCGAAATTGCCTCTTGCGGTCTGACAGAAGCTGCCGCCCGCGCAGCCGGACATGACATAAAGGTTGGCAAATTCCCGTTTACCGCTTCAGGAAAAGCCAGCGCATCTGGCTCAAGGGATGGTTTCGTAAAACTTATTTTTGATTCGGCTTACGGTGAACTGCTTGGAGCTCATATGATCGGTGCAAATGTCACCGAAATGATCTCAGAGATTATTGTAGCCAGAAAACTTGAAACTACTGCTCACGAAATAATAAAATCTGTCCATCCTCATCCTACAATGTCGGAAGCGATTATGGAAGCAGCTGCCGCAGCCTATGGAGAAGTGATACATATTTAGAGACGACGGGCATCAGACCTCGGGCCCCAGGCCAAACCAGTCGCCTGATGTCTGACGCCTGACACCTGTTTATTATCGGTTAGACGCAACCTTTTTTAATTTTTTTGCATCAATCTTTATAGAATTGCTGTTATTCAGACAATTTTTATTTATTTTTATATTCTCTAAAGGAACTGTTCCTTGCCTGAAATTAAAAATATTATTAAAGGTTGTCTGGCCGGCAACAGAAGAGATCAGGAACTTCTGTACCGAAGACATGCCGCAAGATTATATGCCGTTTGTCTTCAGTATTCAGGTAATGACGATGAGGCAAGTGACATCCTCCAGGAGGGATTTATCAAGATTTATGAAAACCTCATCCATTACAAACATGAAGGTTCTTTTGAAGGATGGATGCACAGGATAGTTGTAAATACGGCACTTGAGAAATTCCGCAGCAAGCATAATCTTTACAGGGTGGATGATATTGACGATATTCCGGAGCCTGATTCAGCTCCTGAAACCGAAGATTATTCCGGGCTGGAAGCAGTTGATCTGCTTGACATTATCAGGGAGCTGCCTCCAAAGTACAGGATGGTCTTCAACCTTTTCGCTATTGAAGGTTATTCTCACAAAGAGATAAGTCAGATGGTGAATATCTCGGAAGGAACTTCCAAATCAAATCTATCAAGGGCAAGGATCATCCTTCAGAAGAAAGTTAATTTATATACAGGTCTAAAAAAGAGCGTGGTAAATGGTTGAAAAAGGGGCAAATATTGATCTCCTTTTCAGGAACGGACTTAAAGATTATGAAGTTCTTCCTCCGGCTGAGGCGTGGAACGCCATCCTGCCTGTTATAAGGAAAAGACAACGGCCTGTGATTTTCCTGAGAAGCGCTGCACTGATTGCCGTATTGCTCTCGATCAGCTTCCTTGNTTACAAGTGGAGTGAACAATTATCTGAACCTTCGGATACTCAATTCCTTGCGCTCGATCAGGCGCCGGCAGGGTCTCAGGGCAGTTCTGCTGATCCGGTACTTACAAGAAGGCCAACTGCCGCTAAACGTCAAACCACAGCTATCCGGAATAATCTGGTTCAAAACCTGCCTGCTTCAGCTAAACCGGCCTCCCAGAGTAATCCTGTCCAGTCTGACCCGGATATGATTACTGAACCGGATTATATGAATCTCCGCAGCGATATGATGGCACCTGCAAACATTCAGACACTTAAGAATACTTCATTTATCTCCGGGAACGAGAAGACAATTTATAAGGATCTTTATGATTATGGAATTGAGGAACAAGAGAAGAAAACAGACAAGTGGTCATTGACTGCAATGGCTTCACCAACCTATTACATGAGGCCGGAACTGAACAACAGTGAGATCTCAAACCAGATTGCATCATCGGAACAGCCAAAGTTATCATATTCAGGAGGTGTTGGTTTTTCATACAAAATAAGCAAGAAACTCAGCATCCAGTCGGGTTTATACTACTCTTCCATCGGGAACCAGGTGGATGATATCTTCTCCTTTGCAGGATTCAGACCATTCGACCTTTCAAAAGGTGATCATAACTTTGAAGTCATGACATCGAGCGGTAAAATATATACAGAGAATCCGGATGTTTTTCTCATCGACATGTCAGGTGACCGTGTCATGACCAAATATACAAATGATGTATTCGACCCTCTGAAGGCCAAACTTTCCTATGTAAATAACTCGCTTTTCCAGAGTTTCAGTTATCTCGAGTTGCCTGTTATCCTCAGATATAAACTTATTGATAAAAGCATCGATTTTAACCTTATCGGCGGATTATCCTATAACCTTCTTGTAAGCAATTCAGTGCATACCGTTATCGATGGAAATAAATACAATGTAGGTAAGACGGCAGGATTAAATCCTTTTATGGTAAGCAGTTCACTGGGAATGGGAATGGAATACAATATATCTGAAAAGATCTCCCTGAATCTCGAGCCTACTTTCAGATATTTTATAAATCCTTTCAATAATATTCAGTCGTTTGGATCGCATCCATATTCATTCGGAGTATTCTCAGGATTATCCTATAAATTCTGATCTCTCCCTTATTTCACTGTTCAACTGATTATTCTTTTGAAATTATCACCTCATTTAAGGATGTCGCCGGTTTATTTTAAAATGTAAAAACATTACCTTTGCATTTTATTTTAACCCGATATCTAATAATGATAAAATCAAACATAAAATCCCTTGCTTTCGGACTTGTCCTGGTCTGTCTTGCTATTTCGGTATTTATTATCAATGAGAGTTTTAGAAGTTTTACCAGGACATTTGAAGCCGGATCACCGGGGGATTCAGCTTTGTATAATAAGCCGTACAAGTTACCTGAAAATGTCAGTTTCGCCGGCGAGAGAATGCCGTTGAACAACTTTGATACACGTGAAAGCCTTGATCGGGAAATTCTGACAAGTGCTTACAGGCACTCCTCAACAATAATGATAATCAAGAGGGCAAACAGGTATTTGCCAGTAATTGAAAAGATACTTAAAGCCAATGATATCCCTGATGATTTCAAATATCTGGTGGCTGCCGAAAGCGAATACAGTAATATGATTTCCCCGGCAGGGGCAACAGGTTTCTGGCAGATAATGCCTGAAACAGGAAAGGAAGCCGGGATGGAGATCAACAATGTTGTGGACGAACGCTACCACATAGAGAAATCAACTCAGTTCGCATGCAGCTTTTTCAGGAAATCCTATGAGAAATATGGCAACTGGACACTCGCAGCAGCTTCATATAACGGAGGCAGGGCAGCCATTGATGAGCAGATAAGCATTCAAAAGGAGAATAATTATTATGATCTTCTCCTTGCGGAAGAGACAGCCAGGTATATTTTCAGGGCAGTGGCATATAAGCTCGTTATATCCGACCCGCAAATCTATGGATTCAATCTTGACAAGGATGACCTGTATCCTGAATTGGATTACTACGAAGTCAAGGTCGATACGGCAATTTCTGATTTTTCGGCATTTGCAAAAAGCTACGGGACAAACTATAAGATGCTCAAGTTTCTGAACCCCTGGCTGAGGAAACCATATTTCACCCCAAAACCAACTAAGGAATATCTTATTAAGATCCCTTCGGAAGGAATGCGCTCCCTCGAAAATATTGAAACTTCTAACTGAAAAGATAAAGGGAACTGAGGTGATTAAGGATGAAATAAATGTTTTTGGGGCCAGGGTACATAATTTAAGGAATATTGATGTTACAATTCCGCGTAATAAGCTTGTTGTAATAACCGGATTAAGCGGAAGCGGAAAATCATCCCTTGCCTTCGACACTATTTATGCGGAGGGTCAGAGACGCTATATGGAGACTCTTTCGGCTTATGCGCGTCAGTTCCTTGGCGGGATGGAGCGTCCTGACGTTGACAAGATTACAGGATTGAGCCCTGTTATCTCAATTGAGCAGAAATCGACAAACAAAAATCCAAGATCGACTGTCGGAACAATAACCGAAATTTATGATTTTTTAAGACTACTATATGCACGGGCAGGTGAAGCTTATTCCTGGGCCTCAGGAGAGAAAATGGTCAGGTATACGGATGATCAGATACTGGAACTTGTAAAGTCGCGTTTTGCCGACAGAAAAGTCTACTTTCTATCACCTGTAGTTAAAGGACGAAAAGGACATTACAAAGAACTGTTTGAACAGCTGCGCCGGAAAGGATTCATTCATGTCAGGATCAATGGCGAAATTAGGGAGATTGTTCATGGACTCAAGCTCGACCGTTACAAAACTCATAATATTGAGCTTGTAATAGATAAGTTCAGGGTAGGGGATATCACTGATAAAAGGCTTCGCGATTCAGTGCTCATTGCTCTTGACCAGGGCGATGGTGTGATGATGGTTCTTGAAGCGGAAAGCTCTGAACCAAGATATTTCAGCCGCCACCTGATGTGCCCGGTGACCGGAATCTCATATAATGAACCAGCTCCTCATACATTTTCTTTCAACTCCCCGCAGGGTGCATGTCCTCATTGCAACGGTCTGGGAGAGATCTCATCAATAGATATTAAGAAACTTATTCCGGATACTGAGCTCAGCATAAGGAAAGGAGGAATTGAACCTCTCGGGAAGTACAAGAACGTTTGGATATTCTGGCAGATTGAAGCAATTGCCGAGAAGAACGGGTTTACCCTCGATACACCGATAAAGGATATTCCTGAAGAAGCACTTAACAAGGTCCTTTACGGATCCGATGAGGTCCTTAAGCTTTCAAACACTCCCCTCGGAATGACTTCGAACTATTTCCTGACATTTGAGGGTGTGGTCAATTTTGTCGGTAATATTGAGACGATAAACGGAGTAAAGAGCGGAACCCGAATAAGGGATCAGTACGTGCAATATGATGTCTGCCCGGAATGCAACGGGACACGGCTAAAAAAAGAATCGCTCTTCTTCAGGATTGCCGACAGGAATATCGGGGAGCTGGCCGCAATGGATATCAAAGAGCTTTTGTCATTCCTTGAGAGCATCGGGGAAAGAATGACAAATAAACAGAAGCTGATCGGTGCAGAAATTTTAAAGGAGATCAGGGCCAGACTAGGGTTCCTTGTTGAAGTGGGACTTGATTACCTTTCCTTGAGCAGGGGAGCCAGAACACTTTCAGGAGGGGAAAGCCAGAGGATACGACTCGCAACTCAAATCGGATCNAGGCTTGTCAATGTGCTGTACATTCTTGATGAACCAAGCATAGGGTTGCACCAGAGAGATAACAGGAGATTGATTTCAGCACTCAAGCAGCTGAGGGATTCAGGCAACTCGGTCATTGTGGTCGAACACGACAAGGAGATGATTTTATCATCTGATTATATTATAGATATGGGTCCGGGTGCCGGACGTCACGGAGGAGAAGTAGTTGCCTGGGGAACTCCCGATGAGATCAAGTCATTTAATACACTCACATCCTGTTATCTGAACAGCAGAAAAAAATTTGATATTCCTCAAACACGACGGAAAGGGAATGGCAAATTTCTTGTTATGACAGGGGCGTCGGGACATAATCTGAATAATGTTGATGTTGTGCTTCCCCTTGGAACTTTTATTTGCGTTACGGGAGTTTCGGGAAGCGGAAAATCATCATTGATAAACCAGACACTTCATCCTGCTCTGGCTCAGAAATTTCATAACTCGGGAAAAACAGCCCTACCATACAAGGATATTTCAGGTATNGAAAACCTCGACAAGGTAATTGAAGTCAGTCAGGCTCCGATTGGAAAAACACCGCGGTCAAATCCTGCAACATATACAGGTGTCTTTACAGATATCAGGAAACTGTTCGAACAGACTACTGAAGCAAAGATACGCGGATTTGGTGCAGGTAGGTTCTCATTTAACGTCAAAGGAGGAAGATGCGAGGGATGCGAGGGAGCAGGAGTCAGAACAATCGAGATGAACTTCCTTCCTGATGTATATATTCATTGCACTGAGTGCAATGGAAAAAGATACAATAGGGAGACACTTGAAGTAAAGTATAAAGGTCAGTCGATCAGTGATGTGCTTGACATGACAGTAAATATTGCTGTCGATTTTTTTGCAAATGTCCCTTCGATTTACAATAAGATCAAGACCCTCAAGGATGTCGGGCTTGGATATATAAAGCTTGGGCAGCAATCAACAACGCTTTCCGGAGGTGAAGCTCAGCGCATTAAACTGGCAGCAGAACTCTCCCGTCGTGATACAGGAAAAACACTTTATATTCTCGATGAACCGACAACAGGATTGCATTTCGAGGATGTCAGGGTGCTTCTTGAAGTGCTCGACAAGCTTGTCGAAAGGGGGAATACCGTTATTGTTATAGAACATAATATGGATGTAATCAAGATGGCGGATTACATAGTTGATCTTGGGAAGGGCGGGGGAAAAGAAGGGGGCAATGTTGTATTCTCGGGCACACCTGAGAAACTTCTGAAATGCCGCGACAGCTATACGGGAATATTTCTTGAACCTGAGCTTAAGGTATAGAATTTATATATATTTGACACACTAAAATTTATGGTATGAAGGCTGATAAACCGGCAGATCTTATTAAGGAAGCATTTGAACAGAAAAACTGGCACGAAATTCATACAACCGATTCCTGGAGAGTATTTAAAATCATTTCCGAACTCGTTGAAGGATTTGAAAAACTTGCAAGAATAGGCCCGTGTGTCTCTATTTTCGGTTCAGCCAGAACTCATTATAACGACAAGTACTACCGGCTCGCTGAGGATATAGCTTATAAACTGACACAGAAAGGATACGGGGTAATAACCGGAGGAGGTCCGGGAATAATGGAAGCAGCCAATAAGGGAGCGAAAAGGGGTAGCGGCAAGTCGGTAGGAATAAATATTGACCTGCCTTTTGAGCAACGCCCCAACCCCTTTATTGATTCCGATAAACTAATCACTTTCGATCATTTTTTCGTCAGGAAGGTAATGTTCATGAAATACGCCCAGGGATTTATTGTCCTGCCCGGCGGGTTTGGCACTTTCGATGAGCTGTTTGAGGCAATTACTCTTATTCAGACCCGAAAGATCGGGAAATTCCCGATTATCCTGGTGGGGAAAAAGTACTGGGGAGGGTTGCTGAAGTGGATCAATGATGAGATGCTTGGTGAAGAGCATAACATCTCCCCTGAGGATCTTAACCTGTTCACTCTTGTTGACACTTCGGACGAAGCAGTCGATTACATTGTGCAGTTCTACTCGAGGTATCTCCTCAGTCCTAACTTTTAGCTATTTTTTTCTGAAACGGTCAAGTTCCCTTTCAGAATCTTTCCTTTTCAACGTTTCGCGCTTGTCATACTCCTTCTTACCTTTTGAAACAGCGATCTCGGCTTTTGCCAANCCTTTTTCGTTAATAAATACTTTTATAACGATTATCGTAAGGCCNGCTTCTTTCACTTTTCGCTCAATCTTTCTGAGCTCCCTGCCTTTCAACAAAAGCTTACGTTCCCTCAAAGGATCGTGGTTATTAAGATTCCCCCACCAGTATTCCGCAATATGCATCCCCTTGATAAAGAGTTCACCGTCCCTGAAAGTGCAGAACGAATCTGTGAGTGTTGCTTTTCCTGCCCTTATTGATTTAATCTCAGTCCCGGTAAGCTTTATTCCGGCTATGTACTTTTCGAGGAACTCATAATCGTGTGAGGCCTTTTTATTTCTGATAGTAATATCTGAGCCGGATCTCCTCATCTTGAATATTCAGGCAAAAACTGAGAAATATATTTTGTCAAATACCAGAGTTAAAATCCAGTTTGAAACTGCAAGCAGGGCAATAAACGCAATAAATGCTGAAACAGTCAGTAGCATTTTTTTCCTCTCGGGAGGGCTTGTTAACCTTTCAATTCCAGCCCAGAGAATATATATCCCGTAAAAAGAAAGGATATTTATAAAAATAAATGATTCAAACAAACGGGTTACAATCTGGCAAAGAAGAAAAGGTACAGCAGAACAGACGATAATTTTAAAAGAACTGGCAAAATCCTTCCTTATTCCAAGAGAAGTGGTTAACTCTTTGAAGATAAGAGTGGTTCCGTATATTGCAAGACAGAGCAGTATAAAAAATTTAACGCCCGAAAGTATTGAGTAAGAGCCTTTAAGCACTGTGTTTGTAAATAGCAGCGATCCCAGGAATGCCGATATAGATGCCAGTACCAGGAGAGGAAACAATAAATTCATGCTGAAGTATAAAGAACTCTTATTTTCAGCCTGAATTAAATCCCATTCTTTCACAGGGTCATGTATTATGCCTCTGACCGAGCGAACAAGAAAATTAAAATCCATTAAGTGCAGGGTTTAGTGCCGCAAAATTATAATAAATTTATTGTAATTTGTTGTTCCTTCTGATATCATTGGATTGATGGATGCAAAGAACTCTTCAAAGTATGATTTGCTTGTTGTAACAGGTCCGACTGCATCGGGAAAAACTTCACTGGCTGCAGCGTTGGCTCTGAAGCTGAACGGGGAAGTAATAAGTGCCGATTCGCGTCAGGTTTACAGGCACATGAATCTTGGTACCGGTAAGGATTATAATGATTATGTTGTGGAAGGACGGAAAATACCGTATCATCTTGTCGATATTGCTGATCCGGGATACAAGTATAGTGTTTTTGAATATCAGCAGGATTTTATAAAGGTGCTTGCTGATCTCAGATCGAGGAATGTGTTTCCTGTTGTTTGCGGAGGTTCAGGTTTGTACATTGACTCAGTGGTCTCGGGTTACAAAATGACAGAGGTCCCTCCTGACCCGGAGTTCAGGGCCTCCCTTGAAACCAGATCCCTCGAAGAGCTGACTAAGATCCTTTCATCATATAAGAAACTTCATAACAGAACAGATACCGATACAAAGAAAAGAGCAATACGTGCCATTGAAATAGAGCACTTTATTGAAACAGGAAAGCAGATCTTTACTGATATTCCGGAAGTAAAGCCTCTTGTAACCGGAGTGCTTTTCGGCAGGGATATTAGACGTGAAAGGATAAGCGAAAGACTAAAATCACGGCTTGAAGAAGGAATGGTTGATGAAGTAAAGCATCTGCTTGCGGAGGGCATCGACCCTGATATTTTAGTCTATTACGGGCTGGAATACAAATATATAACCCATTATATCACCGGAAGGATCTCATATGAAGAGATGTACACCTCACTTGAGACCGCTATCCACCAGTTTGCAAAACGGCAGATGACCTGGTTCCGGGGCATGGAACGCAGAGGAATAAAGATCCATTGGATTGATGGGGAGCTGCCAATGAATACTAAAGTGGAGCAGGTAATGGAGCTTCTTGCATGAACTCACCCCCCCTGCCCCCTCTCTGCTTTGCAAAGAGGGGGAGCAAATGTATTTATTCCCAGGTATTCCCCCTCTNTACGAAGTAGAGAGGGGGATAAAANGGGGTGAGTACATGGCATTCGGATTGGAGATGAAGTATTACTTTAAATATGTATCCAGCCAGATGAAGAACTCCCTCTGCCAGATCACTGAATTCTGTGGCCTCTGAACGAAATGAGTCTCATCCTCAAAAAAGAGCATCCTGCTCGGAATGTTATGCAGCTGGGCAGCCTGGAANGCTTCCATACTTTGGGTATATGGTATGCGGAAATCATTTGCTCCAGTTATAATAAGGATAGGAGTGTCCCAACTGTCAACTCTTAAATGCGGTGAAAAACTGTAGCTTTTGGGATTATTCCAGTAAGGTCCTTCAATATCCTTGTTCGGGAACCAAAGCTCCTCTGTGGAGCCATACCAGCTTGTAAAGTTGAACATCCCGCAATGTGANATGAAAGCTTTAAACCGTCCGCCATGAATGCCTGCAAGATAAAATACCGAGAACCCTCCATAGCTTGCACCTACTGCACCAAGCCTGTCTGCATCAACATAAGGTTCTTTTGCCATCGCATCGGTGGCGTCGAGATAGTCCTGCATATTCGAACCTCCGTAATCACCCGAAATCTCCTCCTTCCAGACCTGTCCGAAACCTGCGTTTCCCCTCCTGTTNGGAGCAATTACAATATAACCTTTGGCGGCCATCATCTGAAAGTTCCAGCGGTACGACCAGAACTGATCGAGGGTTGACTGTGGTCCCCCGTTACAAAACAGGAGGGCCGGGTATTTTTTCTTTGGGTCAAAATCGGGCGGATATACGATCCACATCTGGAGATCCTTGTTGTCTTTTGTTTTTATGTATTTTTCCGCGACTTTTCCCATCCGTATCGATTCATAGATCGGCTTGTTAATAAAGGTTATCTGACTGACCTCCCCAGAATCGGGGTTCACTTTTGATAACTCAGGAGCCATCGACATTGACGTAATTCCTGAGATCAGAACTCCCGACTGAAGACTAATCGGCCCCATATTATGAACCCCTTCAGTCACTTTTTCAATGTTTCTGACCGACAAACTGACCCTGAAAATCTGGGCAGTCCCAAGGTAAGAACAGGTGAAAAAAATGTTCTGGTCGTCGGCCCATGTAAGATTCTCAACATCGAACTGCCATCCCTGTGAAAGTAAGCTTCTGGTGTTATCTTTTAAATTGTAAATTACCAATCGATCCAGATCCGCTTCGTAACCATTCCTTTCCATGCTCTGAAGTGCTATTTTTGAACCATCCGGAGAGAAAACAGGATATCTGTCATATCCCTTGTTGCCCTCTGTAATGTTCACTTCCCTGCCTGAAGTAACTTCATGCAAATAAATGTCAGAGTTTGTGCTTCTTGCATCCTCAATTCCTCTGAGTCTTTTTGAGGTATAGGCAATATACTTGCCGTCAGGGCTCCATGAGATTTCACGTTCATCAAAATAGGGGGCGGTGGGGGATTCATATTTCTGATCCTTCATAATATCTTTTTCCCCTGATACTGCCGATCCGTTGAAGGATGCGACAAAAATATGGCTGTATGAAAAATCACTCCATGTGTTCCAGTGTCTGTACATAAGGTCATCTATTATTCTGACCTTTGCATTTGGAAAATTGTACTTTTCATTAGNTGTCTGATCAAGCTTGACTCTTTTTGTAAAGTATATCTTATTGCCCGCCGGAGAGATATTGAATATCTCAAATTCGGAGATACCCTCTACTTTTTTCTGTTCGGAACCGTCTGCATTCATTGTCATAAGATCGCTTCCTCTTGAAAAGGCGATCTTTGTGCCATTCTCAAACCATTGGGGAGAGCTACCCCCTTCAGTTGTAAGTTGCACCGCATCTCCTCCTCCCGACGGTATTTTGAAAATGTCGGTTTTCCTTGCTTCACTCTTAAGATCAATCTTTGTTACGGTATATAAAACGGATGATCCGTCAGGTGACAGGGCAAATGATCCGAGCCGGCCGAATTTCCACATAATTTCAGGTGTCATTACCCCGCCTGATTTTTCCTCTGCCGTAAGCTGATTACCGATTTCAGCGACCGGTTCTTTTGTAAGAACTGGAGGTTGCTGTTTGCAAGCAACAGAAATACTGATGATCGTGATCATCAGCAGAAAAAGTGATCTTTTCATAAAGGTTTTCAGATAAAATTAATGACTATTTTTTGAGGGCTTCAAATATTTTAACCTTTAATTCATCGTGGAGTTCAGGATTGTCTTTGATTATAAGTTTAACTGCATCTCTTCCCTGTCCGAGCTTTGTGTCCCCATAGCTGAACCAGGAGCCGCTTTTCTTAATTATTTCCAGATCCACACCAAGATCAACAATCTCACCAAGCTGGGAAATTCCTTCTCCGTAAAGTATATCGAAATCGGCTTTCTTAAAGGGTGGTGCCAGCTTATTCTTAACTATTTTAGCCCTTGTCCGGCTTCCGATGATTTCCTCTCCTTCCTTGATCTGATTAGTTTTCCGGATATCAACCCTTACTGAAGCATAGAATTTCAAGGCGTTTCCACCTGTTGTTGTTTCAGGATTTCCNAACATAACGCCGATCTTTTCCCTCAGCTGGTTTATAAATACACATGAAGTATTTGTTTTACTTATGTTTGCAGTCAGTTTACGAAGAGCCTGTGACATCAACCTAGCCTGCAGTCCCATTTTCTGATCACCCATTTCACCCTCGATTTCAGCTTTCGGTGTAAGAGCGGCAACCGAGTCAATTACCACAATGTCAAGAGCACCGGAACGGATTAGATTATCAGTAATTTCAAGAGCCTGTTCGCCGTTATCAGGCTGTGAAATAAGCAGATTCTCAACATCTACACCGAGTTTCTCAGCATAATTCCTGTCAAAAGTGTGTTCAGCGTCGATTATTGCAGCTATTCCTCCGTTTTTCTGAGCTTCAGCAATTGCATGAATTGCGAGTGTCGTTTTTCCTGATGCTTCAGGGCCGTAAATCTCAATTACACGTCCTCTTGGGAATCCTCCGATCCCTAAAGCGGCATCAAGACCTATAGAGCCGGTTGATATGACCTGGATATTTTCTATGGCATGATCACCCATCTTCATTATGGTGCCTTTCCCGAAATCCTTCTCAATTTTACCGAGTGTAACTTCCAGTGCTTTAAGTTTCTCCTTGTTTATTTCTTTTCTTTCGTTGCTCATATTATTGGTTTTATTATTGAAACATTTTAAATATCTGCTCTGAATGATTTTTAGTGTCGACTTTTGAAATGATCTTTTCGATGATGCCGTTACCATCAATTATAAATGTTGTTCTTACAATACCCAGGAAACTTTTACCATACATCATTTTTTCACGGTATACTCCATAATCATTCAGTATCTTCCTGGAGGTATCAGCAATCAGGGGAAACGGAAGCGAATATTTTGCAGCAAAGCCTTTGTGGGATTTTTCACTATCCATGCTGACTCCAATAACTGCATATCCTTTCTTCAGAAAATCAGCATAATTGTCGCGCAGACTGCAGGCTTCAGCAGTGCATCCCGGAGTATTGTCCTTGGGATAAAAATATAAAACCACCTTCTTTCCCGAAAAATCGTTTAGCCTTATTGTTTTGCCGTCCTGATCAATTCCTTCGAATGACGGAGCTTTCATTCCCTCTTTTAGTTGTATCATATGGTACGAATTTTGTAATTAGGGTTAAATTTACGAAGTTTGAACCGTTTTCTGATTGTTTCATAAGAATTGTTATTAACACAGATATTCAGAAAAACGATATCATTATGATATAAAAATGATATCAAAAAGATATCATAACGAAATATGTTGAAAAACATAAGAAATAAATTGATAATGANGTAGTTACTGATACAATAGCTTTGATGAAAATTAAAAACAAAAATAGATTTATCGGGTTTTCTTTTTTAATATCCTTTCTTTTTNTATCGTTAACTGATCTTAATGCTCAGGAGGTTCAGCAGAAACCTTCGCGTCAGGCCGCATTAGAGGCTTTTTCAAATGGAGAATATGATAAGGCTTTCAGGGAATTTCAGATNCTTCTTCAGGCATATTCCAGGGATCCATTATACAAGTATTATTCAGGTGTTTGTCTTGTAAAAATGAACACGGAGCCGGAGAAGGCATCGGAATTCCTNAGGGAGGCGCTCAATGGGTCTCTTGATATCAAAAGCATTCCGGATGATTCATGGTTTTATCTGGGGAGAGCACAGCAGATGGCAGGAAGATTCCCGGATGCGATTGATTCATTTAATAATTTTGAAGAGAAAGCCGGAAAAAAGAGGGCAAGGGATTTAAATGTTTCAGAATATATAAGGGAGTGCAAGGAACGTAATACCGGTCCGGTTCAGAAGCATGAACCCGGACCACCTGTTGCAGTAAAAACTGAGGTTCAGACGCCGGTAAAGCCGGTTCCCCAGAAGATTGAGGTGCCGGTTGCATATGACAAAATGCTGTCGGATGCAATGAAATTCCAGGTGAAAGCTGACTCACTCAACAGCCTGATTGCTGATTACAGGAAAGAATATGATAAACTTGCTCCGTCACAGAAGCAAGCCGCAAAGTTGAAAATTTCGGAAATGGAATCACTCTCTTTTGAATACCAGAGGATGGCTGACGAAAAATTCGGCAATGAAGTTGTCAGACCTCCTGAAAAGAAGACAGATGTTTCACAAATGGTCTTACCTGAACCGGACAGGCGAAATGAGGTATTTTCATTATTCAATGTTGAAACAGATCCCGTGCGTTTAAGGGATCAGAAGGTATTGATTGATCCTGAGATACCTGCCGGACTGATTTACCGGATTCAGATCGGAGTTTTCAGCAAGCAACTGGAGCCTTCATTTTTTAGAGGGATATCACCGGTAGCAGGATTCAGGATTCCCGGCACGACATCAACAAAATACTTTGCAGGCCAGTTCCGAAAGATAGCCGATGCCGGCCAGGCAGTTGTTTCTGTAAGGCAGATGGGTTTCAAAGATTCGTTTGTTACCGCTATTCTTGACGGGAAAGCAGTATCGCTCGAAAGAGCTGCNCTGATGGAAAATGAGTGGGGCCAGAAACCACTGATGGAAACTGTCCGACCACCGAAAACCGGAGAGGCAGAGACTTCGACACTGGTTTTCAGGGTTGAGGTGACCCGGTCAGTAAAACAATTAAGTGAAGATTCCTCAGAGGCTTACAGGAAGATGGCAGGCAACCGTGGTCTTGAGATAATTAAATCTGAGGATGGTACATTTGTNTATCTGATTGGAAAATTTATTACTTTTGACAGTGCTAATGAATATGCCGGTCTTCTTAAACGAAACGGTTACCGGGATGCAAAAGTCACTGCATATCTGGGAAGCAGGGAAATTGCGGTAGAGACGGCAAAGCAACTTTTTGAGAAATAGCCATGAAGGAAAAAATATTACGTAAAAGCGACAGGTTGAGCAGCGGGGATGAAATTTACTCGCTTATACTTTACAATGATGAGATCAACACATTTGATCATGTTATTAAATCGCTCGTTGAGATCTGCGGACACGATTCGGTTCAGGCCGAACAGTGTGCCCTCATTGTACATCTGAAGGGAAGCTGTGATATCAAACTTGGAATCAGGGAAGTACTTCAGGCGATGAGCAGATCGCTCAATGCAAAAGGATTGAATTCACAGGTCCTTAAAGTCTGACCATCGAAGTTCTATCCCCTATCCCTCTGATGTTTTGCCCCCAATCCCCCTGAATATATTGCCCCCTTCCCCCTGAAGGGGGTTTATAATAATTTTAAGTCCCCTTTAGGGGATTTAGGGGCTTTCCACCTGTGAAATATTCCAAAAAGAGCCCTGTCAAAAAGTCCAAGCAGCAATATTCCTATCAGTGCAAATGAAACCCACTCAGGCAGGTTCAAATCATTGAAATATTTATTATCAATGACCGGCAGCGTGAATTTCAGATCCTGGAAGTATTTCCAGATTGCGGAGCCAACTGATCCAGTATCACCGGCAGTAATCAAAGCGGCAGCCAGTATCAGTCCGGCAGTAATCACAGCTGATATTACCGGCACCCTGTTTTTGACAAGAAAGCCTTGTTTCTCCTTTGCTGTCTGGGTTTCGATATGGATCCTGGTCATGGTTTTTGATGTAAATCCATCAGGGGCTTTCTCAATCTTTCCAGGATTGAGGAATTTTCTCAGCAGAGAGTCATCATTAATCTCCTGGTTATTCATTGTAAAAGACATTTTTTGTTTCAGCTTTTTTTATAATCTCAATCATCTTTTGTCTGGCCCTGAAAAGCCTTACCTTAATATTCGATTTGCTTATGCCGGTAATCTTTGAAAGTTCTTCAGTATCAATTTCGTTATAGTAATAAAGAGTCACAAGTCCTCTCTCTTCTTCAGGTATCTTCTGAAGAGCAAAATTAATCAAAGAATTCCTGTAATCATCTGCAGCCTCTTCCTCAGTGGTGCTGAAACCAAGGAAATCAACGGCATCTGCCGGGAATTCTTCAACTGAAAGTACTCTGTTCTTCCTGGTTCTGACAAGTGAGACAGCAGTATTGTAAACAATCCGGTAAAGCCAGGTGGCAAAACTGCTTTTCTTCCTGAAATCTTTCAGTGATCTGTAAGCCTTTAAGAAAGCATCCTGAGCGACCTCTTCAGCTTCCTCACGGTTTCCGCATATCCTGAAAGCAAGATTAAATGCCTTATCTTTATGTTCTTCAACAAGATAAGAAAAGGCATTCGTCTTCCCTTCAAGCACCTGACCGATATAATATAAGTCGTCCTTTGGATTCATTCTGTCCGTTTGACGCATAAAGTTATGAAATGGTTACATAAAGCGGGTTTATACTTTAGGAATATATTTTTCACTTAATATCAATATTGTGTAACCGCCAGTTCGGTTTATGTGTCTAAAGGATAAATTGAGTTAAACCAAATTAGAAAAGTCATGGAAACATTAATTGCTTTTATTGCATTCTTCGCAACAGTGTTCGGAATTATGTACGTTCATTACACAACGCGAAACAAGGAACGAATGGCACTTATAGAAAAAGGTGCGGATGCCTCTCTTTTCAATACGGGTAAAGAGGGCAGGTCATTGGTAAACTGGGGTAAATTCGCCCTTAAGATCGGGATGCTCCTGATGGGAATCGGCTTAGGAATAATCGTCGGGGCCATTTTAGAATCAGCGGCTCTTTTCCCTTCTGAAGAAGCCGGATATTTTTCGATGATCTTTATTTTCGGCGGTCTTGCACTTGTATTGTATTACCTTATCGACCGTAAAACGAAGTAACCCTAACCCCATCCCTTCCCCTAAAATTTAAGGGGAAGGGGGGCGGGGACAGGGTTAATTTATGTAGAATTCGATCATCTTCCTGACGGCTTCTCGGCAAACGGTGCAGTAACCTTTTGAACCGTTGCTTTTCATTCTGCAATCCATTTCAGGTCTGAAGATCCCTTTTGCCGAATAACCTCCACCTTCGAACAATCCTGTAGAATTCCTGAATTTATCATCAGGCGAGGTAGGCATGGGTGTCTCCTTTGCAACCAGGTTTTTCCATTTTAAATCAAAATTTATCATGGTTGTTATATTGGGTTCCCATGGTTCGACATTCAGAGGATAAAACTCGTCATAGGCAACATCGGAGGAGTAGTATTCATCAGCCAGGCCCGCAAATCCATGACCGAATTCATGGATGAATACCTTTGGTGACAGCTGATGTCCTGCTGTTGTTCCGCTGTAATAATTATAAACTCCTCCTCCTCCGTATTTCGTGCTGTTAATGAGGACAATTATATTATCGTGAGGAACCAGGGCAGCATAATCGTTAACTGATTTTATGTCCTGCGTGGTAAGATACCGGTCAGTTCCGAAAGTATAGAAGCTTGAATTAAGAACTGTGTTGTTGTATATCCTCTCGCCGGGAATATCTGTACCTGAATCGGATGAAACAGCTTCAACCGCCCAGATGTTAATNTTGTCGCTGTAACCGTTAAATGGGTTTTCCGAGAAAAGGACATCTGCCATTTTTCTGACATCATCCCTGAATTTACCCATTTCATCCTTTGTATAGCCTTCAGCTATAAATGCAAGATCGACACATTTGCGGGGGTCACCCGGGCCATATATTCTAGTAACGGCAGCATCGACAGGCTTCTCTTTATTAATATAGTAATCACCGGGATCAATAACTGTTTCGTATAGCTTTGAAAAATTCCCGTTCCGTTCCCTCAGACTCAGAACAAAACGGACCCTGTTTTTCGGAAAAGGCATTGTTGCCACTTCGTAGAAACTCCGTTCAATATTTTTAGCTTCTGCAGTAGTTTGCCATTCCTGAAAAAGCGTGCAAAATCCACGTGAATATATCAACCTGTTTTCAGCAGCATCAAAAACTTCATATTTAAAGTTGCCATAATTAAAAGGATCAGTCAGATTTTCATGTGATCCGCCAAACAACGGTTCCTCCTTCATTGCCACGGGATATACAAGTGTTTTCTGACTGTTTCCCGCAAGCATATAATCAAACCGGAGGACTTTGTCGGTGAAATACTTATCATAATTTGATTGTCCGGCGGAAGGTAAAACCCATAATATCAATAAAGAAGCTAAGAGATTTCTCATGATTTACTGTTTTTATTTAATATNATAAAGCTAATAATAATCGTCACTGCGGATTAAGAATTATTATAATTTTGCATCGGATCAAACGGAATGGTGGAAACAAATTTGAGCCTTAACTGTTTAATAACAAAAAATTATTATAATGGCTGACCTTAACACACGAATAAGCGATTTTCTCTGGGCAAATCTGAGCGAGAAGCATGTCAATGGTAAAAAGGACCCTTTCTGGCAGGCGCTGAAAGATACCGGAACTGAGCTCTGGCTTGACACAGGAGATATTGAGGAAGCTGAAGCAAACTGGTCGGCTGAGATGAGCGCTCTGACGACGAATAACACTTTGCTTAACAATGAGATACAGAAAGGGATCTATGACATCTTTGTTTCTGAAGCCAGGCATATCGTTCATGACCTCCCTCTTGAAACAAAAGTAAAGGAGATTGCTTTTATGCTTAATGCGAGGCATGGATTAAGGCTTGCTTCAAAATTTGGCGGACTTGTAAGTGTGGAACTTCATACTGATCTGGCTCATGATATAAAGGGTATCGAATTCTATGGCAAAAGGTATCATGAAATCTGTCCCGATCAGTTTATTGTAAAAGTCCCCTATACAGCTGAAGGCCTCATTGGTGCAAAACGATTAAGGGAAGCAGGGGTTAGGGTTAATTTCACTCTTGAATTCAGCGCCAGGCAGAATGTGATTGTTACCAGAACGGCCCAGCCTGACTATGTCAATGTTTTTCTCGGCAGAGTAGGAGCTTTTATGATGGACAACAAGCTTGGAGACGGATCAGGTGCAGGTGAGATGGCANTAATCTCCTCNCAGAACTGGGTCACTGCATTTTCTGCAAAAAATCAATGGCCGACAAAGTTAATTGCTGCGAGCCTGCGTCATTATAACCAGCTTGAATTGCTTGCAGGAACAGATGTGTTCACGATGCCACCTAAAGTAGCAGCTGCCGGACGAAAATCATTAACTGGAAAGTTTTCGATAAGGACCCATGAAAACTATGATGTCAGTATTTACCCGTCCGCAAAGGATGCAGGGATCGAAAAATTCTGGGAGGTGGATGACAAAGTTCTCAGCCTGGCACAGAGACTTAATCAGAAGATGCCAGCCACCGGTCAGGAGCTTGTTCGCATTGCCCAGGAAGAGGGATGTGAAGACATGTTCCCTTCACTATCAAAAGAGGAAAAAGCAATAATATCCGGGGATGGGAAAATTCCGGTCTTCTCAAAGTGGCAGAAGAAAATATCTGATGGTAAAATTGCCCCCGATACACTGCTGACTCTTGCAGGGCTGGCTTCATTTACTGCTGACCAGGCAATGCTCGATCAACGGATTATGAATATTATCGAATGATCAAAGTGCCCGCTGTCTTGTAATTTCATACAGAAGAATTCCGGCAGCAACAGAGACGTTNAGAGATCCTATTTCTCCTTTCATCGCAATCATTACCTGCTGATCGGATAATGCGATCAGTTCGCGGCTTATGCCTTTATCTTCCGAACCCATAATAAGTACGACCGGGCCCTTCATACCGGCATCGGAGATTTGAGAACCTGACTTTTCACCGGCAGTAATAACTTTCAGTCCGGACTGCTTCAGATACTCTATTGATCTTACAATACTTCTTTCACGGCAAACAGGGAATGAATGCAGTGCTCCTGCGGATGTTTTGATCGCATCGGCAGTGATCCTTGCCGAACCTTTTTCGGGGATAATTATTGCATGAGCCCCAAGGCATTCGGCGCTTCTTACAATTGCCCCGAAGTTCCTTACATCCGAAACACCGTCGAGTGCAATTATAAGAGGATCTTCACCCTTCTCAAATATCATTGGAAGAAGATTTGTAATCGACTGAAATTCAATAAGTGAGAGCCACGCTAAAACACCCTGGTGATTTTTACGGGTAACTAGTTCAATCCTTTCCAGGGGCACTATCTGGTAAGCAATGTCATGATTCCGCACCTCAATCATCAATTCATGATACAAGGCACCCTGCAAACCCTGTTTAATAAGCAGACGGTCGATTTTCTTGCCTGCCCGGATGGCTTCGATTACTGCCCTAAGGCCATAAATACAATCTGATTCTTTCACTGCAATAATTATAAATCTTCAGGATTATCAAGACGGAACACTATCCCCTTTCGCCAGCTGGATATCGCTTTATCCCAGTAGGANACCAGGGTTTCATTCCTGCTGAGGTAGAAATCATTATCGGAGAATTTGTTTTGCCTTGTTCTGAAATTGAAGAAAAGGTAATTTTCCTTAAGATGGAACCTTCCTCCCCATGAAGATTTTAGTACGGGCCTTCGGTATCCCCAGCTTTCCTCCTCTGAATTCTTGTAAACTTTATCAGGGGGGCCGTAAATTGTATAGATCATACCTCTCTCGGTTCTCCAGCCCTCCTTGAAAGATGTGAAATAATAATTTGCATAAAGTATCCTTGTATAATAAATACGTATAAGCTCTCTTGATTTATCGATATTCCCGCCGCAGTTTATCCAGAATTCGTCGAGTGCAACCTTGGGCTTTTCTGAGGAAAGCATTGCATTCAGTTCGTCGCCGGAGGCAAGGTATGCCAGCGGCCTGATCATAGTCAATGGGTCGGTCATTCCGGGAAATGTCTCACCGAAATTGAATAATGTGTATCCTTCTTCAGAGTCTCGTTTGGGCGTGCAAAAATAAACGCCCTCTTTTGGAAGTGTAAGCGGCAGTGTATCGGAATAGGGGAGAGCAATTATTGTATCAGGTTCATAATCTATTATTTTTTCAGGCAGCAGAATCGAGGGAGGATCAGGAACAACGTTCAGCGGTTTATAGTATGAGATAAAAAGGCTGTCAATTGGCCTTGCAGGATATAGTATATTGACAAATTCGCTGGATTTGACTACCGTGTTAAACAGTTCGTTCTTAAATATGTGCCCCCTTGCTTTGAAATTGTATCTGTTATTGTACGAACGGGTGTCGAAAGTAACAAATGACTGTATGACCTCCGATCGCAGCTTGTCAAGAAGCTTAACTTCAGCAATGTAGGCTGAACCGGGGTCGACTTTAAGAGGCAGCTTATAAACATACTCCTGCTTCGATGGTTCCTTTACTATATTGGCATCCATGAAAGCAGTATCTGACAGAATTCTTCCGTTGGTTGTATTAAATAATTTAACTGTAATCAGGATCTGTGCCATTGGAATACCCTGCGGATTTGCCTCAGAAAAGAAAAGGTCGGTCGAAAAGAATTTCACCGACAGAACTGATGAAGCATCTGTTTCATTAAATACGCTGAAACGGGGCTTAATAGAGCTTTTTGTGGGATTGTACAGATAGGAAAGATCCTTTAAGTCGACGACGGCTTTTTTTGTGGTGGTACATGATATTACAGCCATACAAAATAACCCGGCGAAAAATAAGATGTTATATTCTCTGAAAGAACTTTTCCGGTTCATGTTCCTGATTTTTTAATTTGTTGCATTTGATTTTTGTACCAGCAAATCCTTACCCTGCAAAGTTCCGTATTGTCCGATGTTCTCATTATCGAATGATTAAATACATTGCATCCATTATTCTCTTCCGAAATTTCAATGGCAATGCTTTCGCTGAAATGAGATTCGGCAAGATAATTTATTTCAGCAGATAAAGGCACATTATTGAGAACGAAATCCAGGTTATAACTGTCAGTGACCCATTTGAGATACCTGGTATTATTTGTATGAAGACTTACATCGAGATCGCTTATTGCCACACTGAAGGGGCTTGTGGTCCGGCCATTTCTGCCGGCAGGTTCAACTTTCATTGCATTCCTGGGCAGGGCTTTATCACCTGTTGGTTCAGAGTTAAGCTGGCTGAGATTATTGCCGGGCCTCTGTATCCGTTTTGTATCCCGGTCAATAATAAGCCATGATGAAGTCGCACGGGCGACAGATATTCCGTCGGGGTAGTTGACTTCAAAGTCTCTAAGTGCAAAAAGCCGGTCAGTACCCCTTGGCCATGTTTTTACACAAATTGTATCACCCCATAAAGGCCATGCGGATATTTCAGCATAAATCCTTGAAAGAACCCAGAAATGATTTTTCTTCAACAGGTCGTCGCGTCCGAAACCAAGCTGAACAGCATGATCTGAGGCAATATCCTGAAGATAATCAAAAAGGGAATGAATGTTCAGCCGGCCATTGGGCCCTGTCTCATAAACGTGAACAAGGTATCTTTTTTCAAGCTTAGGGTATTCCATTTTCAGCAGTTTGTTTTTAAGAATTCATCAACTTCATGGGAATAGATAGCCCATCTATTCATTTCTTCATTCAGCTGCTTTTTCAGATCTTCATATTTCAAGTAAATTGCAGCGTTCTCAGGGGAGCTNGCTGTTGCCATTAATTCCCTGTCCATTTCCTGCAATTCAGTTTCCATCATTTCAATATTCTTTTCAGAATCTTCAAGTTTTCTCCTCAGTTTCCGCAGTGATCTGTCATATTCCTTCTTCTCAAGGTATTTCTGCTTATTTGTTGTATTAACATCGTTTCCGGCTGCCGGAGTGACTTTATCTTTCTTCTCAATATCTCTGAGGTTAACAATCTTTTTCTTCCGTAGGAAATCATAAATTCCTCCGATATTTTCTTTTATCCTGTTATGCCGGAACTCATATACTTTTGTAACAAGCCCGTCGAGGAAATCTCTGTCATGCGAAACCACAATTAGCGTGCCATCATATTTTATCAGGGCCTGCTTAAGTATATCCTTCGATCGCATATCGAGGTGGTTGGTAGGTTCATCGAGAACAAGAAGGTTTGCCGGTTCGAGAAGAAGTTTTACCAGTGCAAGCCTCGATCTTTCACCTCCCGAAAGCACCTTGATTTTCTTGTCAACATCTTCACCTCTGAAAAGAAAAGCGCCGAGCATATCACGGATCTTGGTCCTTATTTCGCCTTTTGCAACATAATCAATTGTATCGAGCACAGTGGAATTCTCATCGAGCAGTTCATCCTGATTCTGTGCAAAGTAGCCAGTTCTGACATTATGTCCTATCCTTAGCGATCCCTCATAATCGAGCTGTCCGATTATTATTCTTGAGAAAGTCGTTTTTCCCTCCCCGTTACGTCCGACAAAGGCTACTTTTTCNCCTCTGGTAATCGTAATATTGATCCTGTTCAGCACATTGAGGGTACCAAAGCTTTTTGATAGGTTTCCTGCCTCGACAACAACGGTTCCTGAACGCGGAGAAGGAGGAAACCGGAGATTCATTGTACTGTTATCTTCCTCATCGACCTCTATCCTTTCAATTTTGTCGAGTTGCTTTATTTTTGACTGGACCTGGATTGATTTTGTAGGTTTATATCTGAATCGTTCAATGAACCTCTCTGTATCCTCAATCATCTTCTGCTGGTTCCTGAATGAAGCAATCTGCTGAGTCCTTCTCTCCTCCCTGAGGACCACATATTTTGACCATGATACTTTGTAGTCATAGATTTTTCCAAGGGAAATTTCTATTGTCCTGTTGGTTACATTATCCAGGAAAGCCCTGTCGTGAGATACCATCATAACCGCTCCGGGATAACCGGCAAGAAAAGTTTCGAGCCACTGGATTGATTCAATGTCGAGGTGATTGGTTGGCTCATCGAGTAGAAAAAGAGATGGTTTCCGGAGGATCAGCTTTGCCAGTTCAATCCTCATTCGCCAGCCTCCGCTAAGCTCACGGGTTGGTCTGTCAAAGTCCTTTCTTTCAAAACCAAGTCCGGTGAGTGTCTGCTCAGCGTCACCAAGATAGTTTGTCCCGCCCGTAATCCGGTATTTTTCCTCTGTTTCATGGAGTCTGTCACATAACTTCAGATAATCGTCAGAATGATAGTCATCTCTCACTTCCAACTCCTTTCTGCATCTTTCTATTTCTTCCGACAGGCTTATCAGTCCGGCAAATGCCTTGAGGGTTTCATTCATTACCGTAGTGGAATCGTCAACTGACATTTGCTGAGGAAGGTAACCTATGGTAACCTCTTTCGACATATCTACAAAACCATTTGTGGGGCTCTGATTACCTGCAATTATCTTAAGAAGGGTGGTTTTTCCGGCACCATTCTTCCCGGTAAGACCGATACGGTCCTGTTCGTTTATAAGAAAAGAGATGCCTGTCAGCAAATCGAAACTCCCGAATGAAACTGAAATATCCTGTACCGAGACCATACAAAAAATATAAAGCGCAAATATATGAAAAGTAGAGGAGCCTGTGAAGAAGAGATTTGACTGATAACAGTTATCTTTGTCGCCATGAAAACAATTAAACGATATGCGGTTTACCTGCTCCTCATTTCTGCAATTAGTTGGGTTGTCCCCTCGTGCAAAAAGAGTGAGGACCTGCAATATGATCATTTTGTTTCCAAGGAATTATTGACCAGTTATTCCACACTTTATATAAACATTCTTCTTGACATTGCATCGTCCACTTACCCGGAACTTAGTACTCTTAAACAGCATATTTCTCACCCCGTTGACATTTACAGAGTTATTTACAGAACGGAGCTTAATAACACGGAAATAAATGCTTCCGGTTTGCTTTGTGTTCCCTCTGATAAAGGAGATTTTCCGCTTTTAAGTTTTCAGAATGGCACGAATACAATGAATGCATATGCTCCAAGTGAATATCCTTCAAATCCTTCATATCAGTTCGTTGAAGTCATAGCTGCAATGGGTTATGTTGTACTTATCCCGGATTATCCCGGATTCGGAGAATCAGCTGACAGAACTCATCCGTACCTCATCAAGGAGCCGACCGTCAGATCGATAGTTGACATGCTTTTTACTGCAAAAGAGATGGATCCGGAAGAGCTCCCTGACATTGCTATTGCAGATGCGGTTTATATTGCGGGTTATTCACAGGGCGGTTGGGCCACTCTTGCTCTCCAGGAGGCTCTTGAAAAGGATTATCCGGGTGATTTTACCCTGAAGGGAAGCGTATGCGGGGCAGGACCGTATGACATGAACCTCCTTTTCGGGTCGATGATTGGCTCTGACTCTTATCCCATGCCTGTTTACATAGGGTATATAATTAATGCATACAAGGCATACAATCAGTTTACCAATCCTGTCTCGGATATTCTTAAAGAGCCTTACGCTTCCAGACTGGGAAGCCTTTATTCAGGTTCTTTGACATCTGATCAGATAAATGCGNNGCTGACNACATCGATCCATGATCTCTTTACAGACAGTTTCCTTTCGGGTTTCGGATCAGCTTCTAAATATGCGTCCATAAAATCATCGCTTGCCTTTAACAGCATTGCCGGATGGAATAGTTCCGTACCACTGTTATTGATTCACGGAGGCGGAGACCGATCTGTTAATCCGATAACAACCGAGAGCATTTACAATGCCATGATCGGAGCCGGAACCTCGCCCCTGACCTGTACAAAGGAGATCATTCCCGGCCTTGATCATGGTGATGCTGTTATTCCGGTCATGATTAAAGGATTGCAGTTTATTATGAATCTTGAAAAGAAATAAACAAAGATCCTGATCAGAGTTTTCATATTTTAACAGACTTCTAAGTTGGGACGAAAGAAAGAAATGCCATTGCTAGTTAAGGTGCCGATCACAGATATCGGTGCTGAGGGAAATGCGATTGCACGGNTTGACAACCAGGTTGTTTTTGTCCCGATGCTGATACCCGGAGATGTGGTNGACATCATGATCAGGAAAAAGAGAAGGAAATTTATGGAGGGCACGGTAGTCAGGTTCCATGAATATTCTCCTGACAGAATAAAGCCAAGGTGTGCACATTTTGGAGTTTGCGGAGGCTGCAAATGGCAGCATCTTCCATATGAAAAACAGCTTCAGTTCAAGGAGAAGCAGGTAAAGGATAATCTTAAAAGAATAGGGAAGGTTGAAATCCCGTTTACAAATCAGATTCTGGGATCGGAAGAAATTTTCTTTTACCGGAACAAGCTGGAATACACTTTTTCAGACAAGCGCTGGCTTACGAGGGAAGAGATGATCTCCGATAATGATCATCTGAATGAGGATGCGCTCGGATTCCATATCCCGGGTATGTTTGATAAGGTACTGGATATCCGGGAGTGTTATCTTCAGCCAGAACCATCCAATGCCATTCGCGACGCGGTAAGGAGATATGCTCACAGGAAATCATTAGCATTTTTTAACCTGCGGCAGCAGAGCGGGTTTCTCCGGAATCTGATAATACGAAATACAAGCAGCGGCAAGGTGATGGTTATAGTTGTTTTTTACCTCGATGAAAAGGAGAGGATTGAAGGGCTTCTTGATTTTCTTGCATCGGAATATCCGCAGATTACCTCCCTTTATTACATAATAAATACAAAGCAGAATGATTCACTTGCCGATCAAATTCCAGTTCTTTACCGGGGTGAAGATCATCTTCTTGAAGAAATGGACGGACTTAAATTCAGGATCGGACCAAAATCATTTTATCAGACAAATTCAAAGCAATCGCTCAAGCTATACAGAACTGCAAAGGATTTTGCTGCTCTTCAGGGAGATGAGGTCGTTTATGATCTTTATACAGGAGCAGGTACAATCGCAAATTTTATTGCGGGCGCTGTAAAAAAAGTTATTGGAATAGAGTATATTGATGAAGCTGTCGGAGATGCAGAACTCAATTCTGAAATAAATAATATAAATAACACCCGGTTTTACGCCGGAGATATCAAATCAATTCTTAATGATAAGTTCATAGCTGAAAACGGGAAACCTGATATNATTATTACGGATCCCCCAAGAGCAGGAATGCATGAAGATGTTGTTAAACAGATCATTAATGCCTCACCTGGNAAAGTGATTTACATAAGCTGCAATCCGTCGACGCAGGCACGTGATATAGGCTTAATGTCTGAATATTATAAGGTAACGAGGATTCAGCCAGTCGATATGTTTCCACATACCCATCATGTTGAAAATGTTGTTCTTCTTGAAAAGAAGAGCTCCTAAAAGGTGTTTCTCACAATAAGCGTCCTGAAAATCAGTTTATTTAGTTAGTTAGTCTGTTTGATAACTTTCCTTTATGACGCCTTACAATCAGCAAGGATACGAGGATCTTTACACTCTTAGTATCCAGAGTGTGGAGGATCATCTCGCAAGCCTTCGTTACGCCGGTATGATTCAGCATGCTTTAATGCCTGATCCGATAATTCTAAAGGGTATATTGAAAGATTTCTTCATTCTTTTTCTTCCCAGGGATATAGTAAGCGGTGATTTCTATTATACTTATTCAAACCGCCAGTTTACCTGCATTGCCGCAGGCGATTGCACAGGGCATGGAGTCCCAGGTGCGCTTATGAGCATTCTCGGAATCAGCTTTCTTAACGAGATCCTTCAATCGAAGCAGTGCATCAGGGCAAACCGTGTACTGAACAATATGAGGGAGAAAATAATGAAAGCCCTGCACCAGACAGGATCTAAAGAGGAGACAAAAGACAGTATTGATATAGGGCTGTGCATAATTGAGAATAATACTAATGCAATTCAGTTTGCCGGAGCCAACCGTCCGCTTATTATGATAAGGAACGGTGAACTTTCGGAATTCAAACCCGACAAAATGACGATAGGTATAGCACCACAGGAAGAAAAGCCTTTCATTAATACTATTATTGACACAATCCCCGGTGATTCATTTTATCTTTTCTCGGATGGTTTTGCTGACCAGTTTGGTGAAATAACTGATAAAAAGTTCAAATACAAGCAATTCAAGCAGATTCTTTTGTCAGTAACCGGACTTTCCATGGCATCACAGAGAGAGTGTCTTGAATATTCTTTCAAAGAATGGAAGGGAAGATCACAACAATGTGATGATGTACTCGTTTTTGGATTTCAGGTATGACTCACAGCATTATGAGGCTTTTAGCTTTCAGGATTAAAAATTTCAGATCTATTCTGGATACCGGGTGGCAAAATCTGTCACCCGATAATGTCACCTGCCTGATCGGACAGAATGAATCGGGCAAGACATCTGTTCTGGAAGCCCTCGAGGTATTCTATTCCGGAGTCATATCTGAAGATGTCCTTAGGAGTGATCTTTCACTTCCGGAAATATGCTGCAGATTCAGTATTCCTGAAGGATGGCTTTTAAAAGTTACAGAGAATCCTGGTATGGAGCTTAAAGAACTTTTATCAGGCCTTACACAGATAGAACTTACTCGAAAATGGATAGCGGATCTGTCGTCCGAAATAACTGTCAGCGGAAAAATCAGCCAGTATCTTGATTCCCTTGAAGATGCCTGGCGTCTTTATCTCGAAGATGTTAAAGTGAAACTGAAGGGGGAGATAGACAAGATTAATGATAAAGGAGCAAAACTTAACGATCTGGGGACACGGATCGTGGTAATGAAAGAAAAGGTGGCGGAGGCAAAAGGGAACCGTAAAGGATTTACCCTGTTTGGCAAAAAGGCGGTTGATTTCAGCTCCTCCCCGGGTTCTCAATATCCTGTATTGAAGAACCAATTGGCNGAGCTTAAAAAAAAGGAAGAAGANGCGGTTAAGGATCTGTCAAAATTTAATACAATAAGTAAAGCCGGAGAAATATGGATAGCGCTTGAAGAAAAGTGCTTAGCTGTCGACCGTCGACTCAGTGAAATAGCAGTCAAGCTTGAAGAGAGGCATCAAAAGATGACTCTTTTAATGAGGCAGGTTGACAATGGTGAGGATCTGGACTGGAACAATATACTCAATGATTACNGAAAAACCAGGATTGAAAAGGAACAAAGGAATGAAGAACTTGACAGGCATATAGCGATGTCGGGCTACCTTATGGAAGGGCTTTCGGAAGATCAGGCCGCCAGAAAGGTTGACGAAACAGTGAGNTCCTATAAATCGCACCTGAACAGCAAAATACTCGGGAAGAAATATTTTGAATTTTGTCCTGAAATAGAGATGTTCGAAGATTTCGGAAGTCTTTTGCCAAACAGGATCGATCTCGCGGATATTATTTCAGGCAATGAAAAGGTTGAAGGTTATAAAGCTGCCCGTAACTTCCTGACTCTGGCACAGCTCGATTTTTCTTTTTTTGAACAGCCTTCNAGCAGGATTCTTAAACAGAAGATTGAAAACCTGAACCATTCACTTACATGTAATTTTCAGGATTTCTGGCAGCAGTCTATAGGACGCAACAACAAGATAAACATTCAGTTCGAGCTTGATCACTATAGTTCGGGCCATGCAGGCAAAGCCGGAAAGCCTTATCTTGAATTCTGGATTAAGGATGAAGGGGAGAGACTCTATCCAAAACAAAGGAGCCGGGGAGTCAGGTGGTTCCTGTCATTCTATATGGAGCTGAAAGCTTCAGCCAGTGAAAACAGCAAGCCCCTGGTTCTGCTAGTTGATGAACCTGGTGTCAGTCTTCATGCAAGGGCACAGGAAGATGTTCTTAAGGTTTTTGAGGATATCAGCCAGAAGATACAGGTTATTTATACAACCCATTCACCTCACCTTGTNGAGATAAACAAGCTTCACCGGGTGCTTGCAGTCCAGCGTGACGACATCGATAGTTTCAGAAGCACAACACGTATACTGGATCCCCTTCAATTATCAACTGCAACTCCCGATACACTGACTCCATTGCAGAGCATTCTGGGCAATCCAATGGGAAAAGAAGGGTTCTCAATAGTGAGGTTCAACCTTATTGTGAATGACATTGGTTCATTTTACCTGCTGAATGCAATAATTATATTAACCGGTTTCAGGGGAAATATCAGCATCATACCATCGACCGATATTTCATCTATGCCATTATTATGCAACATACTGATGGGATGGGGAATGGAGTTTGGTGTACTGCTTTTTGAGAATGAGAATGAAAATAAGATTGAAGAGACTCTCCGTAGAACTGTCTTCAATACAGCAAAAAGCGGTAAGGATCTAATCATTAAGCTTCCGGAGTCGTTTCAAAATGCAGAAGATCTTCTTTCTACGCTTGATTTCAAGAATCATATTATCAATACACGCGAAGGTATTACAGTGCCCAATTCAGTTTATGTAAGGGATAAGGAAGTTCCCAGGAATTTTGTGCTCAGCAGGTTCCTCAGTAATGTCAGGTCAGGGCTGATAGCAGTCAAGGATTTTGATGAGGAGACTCTCGAGAACTTCAAGCTGATCACCGACATTCTTAAAGGATTGAAATAAGTATCCACAGATTTTGAAGTTAATCCATGTTTTCCTATTTTTGTCGCGCTACTCAGGAAGGAGAGATGGGTGAGTGGCTTAAACCAGCAGTTTGCTAAACTGCCGTATGGGTAACTGTACCGGGGGTTCGAATCCCCCTCTCTCCGCAAAACCAAAATACTTCCCTTCCGTTAGGAAGGGATTTTTATTTTCTGGCATGGTCGGGCCATGCCCGCATGAGCGAGGCCAGGCCAGAAAATAAAAATACATACGAGAGAATCGATTATGGAAGTATTTTGGTTTTGCAGGATCATCCATCAGGGATCGCCGCAGGCAATCCCTGATCTTCAACCCACCCTCACCCCCCGCGGAAGCGGGGCATGCTCTCCTGGGAGGGGAGCCTATAGATGCATGGATCACCCTCAAAAGGATCAACGAAGTTAATCCTCTCCGGATCTTCTTAAAACATACTGACAATATTGAAGTTTTTCCGCCATTTTGACGGTATTGTTTAATTGTAACGACAAAATCGATTGTTAAATCCGGTTATTATTCAAAAAACTACCGGAATTCTGTCTTAAATGTTTCTGGCTTTAATATTGTTATAAGTTTTTGAATAACGAG
>JGI20214J51650_10000033_pt1 | contig 84023 bp, 81 predicted proteins | sample WetSurMetagenome_FD_51650 | JGI IMG/M metagenome (IMG submission 51650)
GCACAAGGCACACCACAGGCCATGGCCTCCCCAAGCACATTGGGAAAAGCCTCACCAATGGAAGAGGAGGCCATCAGATCGAGGGACGACATTAGTCGCGGCATATCGTTTCGTAATCCCAGGAGATGAATCACTTTCGTCAAGCCTGCCTGCTCGATGGCCAGAAAAAGTTCTTTATTGCAGGCGTCCACTCCTTTGCCTGCCAACAAGAAATGAGTTGTCGGCATTTTCCGATGCAGCAATCCCGCCGCCTGCACAAACCCCATATGATTTTTTTGAGAATTAAAACGGCCGATCAGACCGACCAAAGGAGTTCCGGGATGCAGGCCCAGTTCCTTCCGCACTTCAGTTCGGGACGCAGGGTTCGGACTGAATCGTGACAAGTCAAAACCGTTGGGCAGAACCACTATTTTTTGGGCCAGGTAACCATAGTTTATATGCGCTTTTCGTGCGACTTCCGAGCAGCAGAGGATCTTGTTCGGCGCCCAGCGGGAAAGCAGTGAACACGCGCGAGCTACAACAAGCGTGGAAAGTTTATTAACGTCTGTAGATAGATTAGTGTGACGGATAGTCCAACATAAAGCCGGAACACCCGCCAGACGAGCAGCCAGTCCACCCAAAAGATCAGAATGGTACATCCATGTGTGCACAATATCCGGTTTTATTTTCTTTAGTGTTCGCGCAAGCCGAAATATCGCAAAAGGGTTTGGAGCCCCTCGCCTCATCCCAACGGCTTCAACAGATATCCCCAACTCTTTTATGAGTTTACCCACATCTCCGATATCAGTCAGTGATATTACATGCGATTGATATGCTGGTGAAAGCCTTGAGATTAGACGGTAAAGCCACATCTCGGCGCCCCCAGTGTCCAATCCTGTTATTATATGCACTATACGTTTCATTTCAATTTCGAAAATTCATGCAATGTGGCTGTTACCATAGAATCAACGCTAAAGTATTTGGCAATGCGCGAACGGGCGCTTTCCTTAAGTTCAGTCTTTTTGCTGATACTAAGCTGAATCATCTCGATGAGTCGACTGGCAAGCTCGTCCGGCTGTTTTGGGCACACAATAAAACCAGTATCACCGACAATCATGCGCGAATCTCCCACATCAGTGACAACACAAGGAATGCCACAGGACATCGCCTCTGCAATCACATTAGAAAATCCTTCTGTGCATGATGAAGACACAAGAATATCTAGTGAATTGTAGATATCTACCATATCATCTCTAGCCCCTGCCCAGATGAGCTTTTTGTCAAGCCCTAACTCGTCGGTCAAGGCATGAAGTTCATTCCGGTATGATTCAACTCCCTCACCTACGCAGATAAAACGCACTCTTTTGATATGTGTCAATAATTTAGCCGACGCCTGAAAAAAAACAGGATGGTCCTTCATGGGATCGAGTCGCCCAACAATACCGATAACTGTCTCATCATTTCCGATTCTCCACTCACAACGCACTCGAGAACGAGCTTCCGGCTTGGGCAAGAATCGCTCCGTGTCAAAGCCATTGTTGACAACCACCATCCGTCCTTCCGGAAACCCATTTTGCGCTGCGTATAGGTATCCGGCTTCTGAATTCACGATGATCAGGTCGGCAAAGCGTGATAATGACCGCTCGATGCGATATAAAACGCGAGATACCCAATCGTATCGGGTGAGGTCCATTGTAGAGGCCCGTACGCCCCACACCATGCGAGTGTTAGGGAATAAGGGTTTGACAAGAACACAGAGGATATTGGCAAGTCCAAGATAGCCGTGAAGTATTCTGGGTCGTGATTTCCTGAGTTCGCATACCAGACGGAAAAGGACTCCTATAACGTCCCAGCGACATTTCTTGCCGAGGCTCACATAGGATACTGAAGGAATACGACAAAGCTCAGCAACGAATCTTCCACCATCATATAGCGTAATCACCGTGACCTGGTAACGCGAAATATCCATCCTACTGACCAGTTCAACAAGCTGTCGCTGAGCTCCTCCAACATTCAACTGGCGAATGAGAAAAGTTATCGGGATCGTCAACAAAGATTTCTCGATAAATATGACATGCTTTTTTTAAAGCATATGAAAAACGGAAACATACAGGACATAACGCGGTCTGCGTCGTTTTTTATCCGTTCTCCATATTCTGCTATTACCTCTTCAACACTGATGATCGCAGAACCGAAACGATTAATACCGGCGCAAAATGAAAGAAGGTCTGCTTTCGTCCAGGCATTGTGATGAAAACAGATTGTCCACATTCCGAAAGGCATATAATGGAAGCTCCACATTTGCTGGGGAATCCAGAGTGAGCCCTTACTATCACGGAACGGGAAAAACGTGAAACCGTCACTAATCAGGCTAATTCCTCTCTCCCTGAGCGCCGTAACCGTAATATCATCAAAAGAGTGAGCTGGCGACACCCAAATATCGGGTCGCACCTGCTGATCCTGAAATATTTTCAATCCGTTATCAAGCTTATTAGTTTGTTCAGCCAGGGGAAGGCCGGCAAATTCACTATAAGGATTAATCCGCATCAGACCGGAATTTTCGGTAACATAACAATGCTGGTAACCATGCAGTCCTATAGTCCATCCCCAACTCTGCCAATTGCGNACCTTTNCCCAAAAATTATCACGAGGCAAGCTAACAGCAAGTTTCTGGTCACGATTATCAGGNACNACAGCGAGGATGGGCTTAACACCCGCATCAAGCATGAACTTTTCAATGATGTTCCANACTTCCCAATTCATGGTCGGACAGATGTCGTCAAATCGTATTAAATACTTCGCGTTCATTCCGTTAACTTGTACTCTTTATAAAATATATTCTCTCGTTAGTTTTGCTGGTATAGTCGAGTATCATCTTCTTCATGGGGTACTCATGCAGAAGTCGCCCAATTCTGCCAAGAGGCGGATTGGGATGCCCAATTTTCAGGCCCAGATATTTGTTGAGCATAAAAACACTTCTTCGGTCGCCGTTTATCTCTTCAGGTATAGGCTTCATGCTGTCAATGTAGCACCCACCACCGGGCTTTACGAGCAAATAAACAAGATGCGCAAATTTGCTATCATTCATACAGTAACACCAGCATATGCGGTTGAAAATTAAATCAAATGGCGTTGCGATAAAACGTATGGCTTCTTCAAGATATCCAAGAGAAAACTCGATATTGACTTCTTCTTTTGCGGCGGCCAGTCGGGCAATTTCCATATAAGTACGACTGACATCGTGCCAGGTTACATGGGCGCCCCTTTTTGCAAAAGCAACACTGTACTGTCCCGGACCACCACCCAGATCCAGCACCCGCTTACCGTCGAAGCCGCCAATCAAAGTCTCTATATATGTTGTCAATTCGTTAGTTGAATACTCCCATTCGCCTTTAGCGTAAGTCGCCGCATGTCCTGGTGGAACGGGGTCCCATCCCTTTTCAGGCCTGTGCAAAAGACTGTGTAACTTATTGATCATAAATACCCCCAAATTTAACAATGACACTTCTGTATTAAGATAAATATATCAATGGCCACTCTTTTGCATAAGAGATACCAGAATAGAAAGCAATATAAAGAATATTACGTTAATTGTATTTATATTAACCGGCTGGCGCATTGAGGGTATACATTATTGTCTGAAACACTTCATATTCAGCCGTCGATCCCTCACTCCTTGCCCACACTTGTATCATATAGGCTCCTGCGCCCAGCCCTGTGGTGTCCCACGTCCACATTGCGCTCCCGCTATATGCATGCCCTACACTCCACATCCCCGTGCTGGGGTTCTTCCATGTGTAGTAGTATTCATAGCTCCCGGAACCACCCGAAGCCGCTGCACTAAAAGTGATTAAAGCTCCAGTCTCACTCGGAGATGCCTTGTCCATCGAAAGCGTCACGCCTGTGGCCGGAGCATTGAGGGTGTAAATAATATTTTCAACCGCCTCATAGGAGGCCGACGAGCCCGCGCTCCTCGCCAATACCTGTATCATATATGCGCCCGCGCTCAATCCCGTTGTGTCCCACGTCCAGACATTGTTACCACTGCATGCCTGCACAGCGCTCCATTGGCCGGTAGAAAGGTTCTTAAGTTTGAACCGATATTCATAGTTTCCGGAACCTCCGCTCGCAGCTCCGGTAAACGTGATCACAGCCCCCGGCTCCCTCGGCGATGCCTTGTCCATCGAAAGCGTCACGCCTGTGGCCGGCGCATTGAGCGTATAACTGATTGCCTGATTCGCTTCGTACTGTTCCGTCGATCCCAGACTCCTTGCCAATACCTGTACCACATAGACCCCTGCGCTCAGCCCCGTTGTGTCCCATGTCCATGTCGCTTTACTGCTGTATGCCTGCGGCGTGCTCCATTGCCTGGTTACCGCATCCTTGAGTTGAAACGCATATTCATAGTTCCCAGAGCCACCACTCGCAGCTCCGGTAAACTTTATCACCACCCCCGTCTCACTCGGTGATGCCTTGTCCATCGAAAGCGTCACGCCTGTGGCCGGTAGTGGGTTGATCGTAAAATCATAAGCAGAAACAGCCTCGCACCATGTTGGAGCGCCCACACTTCTCGCAAAAACTTGAAGCCTATATATCCCGTGGTCTATGCCAAGTGTGTCCCAGACAAATATGGATGCACTGCTGTAAGGCTGTATAACTCGCCATTTCCCAGTGTTAATGTTCTTCAGATGAAAATAGTATTCTACGTCCCCTGATAAGCCGGGTACCAGCGCATTAAATGCAATAACTGAACCCTTAATCTGTGGTGATATTTTATCGGCAGATATGGTAATTGGCAGCCTATCCGAACTGACAATGCCGGTCGATATATTATAAGATTTGACATTTTCAATGTTTCCAATGGCATCCGTTGAAAAGAATCTCAGCTCCGGAGTCGAAACAACATTAATAGGGCCGCTATAAACCGGGGAGTCAACAGTAGGAATGCTGCCATCAAGGGTGTAATGGCTGGTCGCGGTCTTGTTTACCGAAAGCGTGACTAAACCTGTCGTGTTATCCTGTGATGGTACAGTAATAGGAGCCCAACTATCTATTGTCCATGTTGCCCTCGTCGGCTCCGTCTGCCAGTTGCCGCCACTGTCCTTCCCAATAACAAAAAGATTATGCAGACCTTCATAACCGAGGGTATGAAGCACAAATGGAACCCTTAAAGAACCAGCCCAACCACGAGGGACTGTCAATCTGGCGTTAGTGTAGGAGGATGCTTCAGCATATTCGGTGGTATGGATAGGAAAGGAAAAAACGCCCGGAAAGTCGAGCCTGCCGCCTGCCGGTATATCAACAGACAGCAAATAATTGTTCAAATAGTCATCATATTGCGATGGTCTCACATTGTTATTGTCCGCGCTGGCATAAATATCTGCTACTTGACTGGAATAGGCATTGCCTGCCGTATTCAACAAGGCGTTGACAGGGTTCGTAATAAGACCAGGCTGAGCAGACAACTCTTCTACCCCGGCAATCGCTCCTTGACTATTATAGTAATAGACCGCCATGTCAGCATCATACATTTCCCATGAATTGTTTACAAAAACTTCCGGCACGACGTGTCCGGACAACCACCATACCCTCGATTGATATCCCAAGGCAATCATCAAACGATAATAAAGTGTAGCCGAGTCATTGCAAAAACCGAAGCCTACGGAATTAAAGAACAAAGCAGGTGATGTTGTCCCCCATGATTGATCCGTTAATGGGGTCCAATGATAGCGGTTATCCCGAACAAAACGCCAGGCTTTACGCTCAGTAGGTTCATTTGAAAACTCGGCAGACATCGTGTTAATTGCATTTAAAACATCCGCATCGGATGTAAACATCTTTTCATTGAGATTGATTCTAAACGATGCGGTCCCGGCGGAATAATTAATTATGCGTATGAAATCTGTTTGCGGCGAATCAGTCGTCAATGCATAAGTGATATATCCGGAGCCGCCCGAAAGTGATTGATTTAGTATAACAGCAGGAACAGTCGGTGAATTATTCATGAAGACTTCAAGCTCGTCAATATTGGTTCCTTCAATGAACAATGTATTATATGTTTGCAATGATACTCTTCTGGGATTTAGCAGATATATAACCGAGCTGTCAACTGATACATTATTAAATGTCACGCTCTCGATATAATCGGTTCGATAGTCCAGATATTCCTGAAACGCTCTGCTGCCGGCAATGAATTTTTCTCCGAAAATAGTCACATCCGCAGAAAAGTTAATGGGTGTGCTTACCGGTATTTCTTCGGAATAGTCTCCGTTATCGAGCTTAAAACGATATGAAACAACATCATATCCGCCAATTGATATAACCGGATTAGTCTGATTTGTTACGCCTGAGGGAGCTCCAGTAATCTCAGCTGTAACTGCGACTGCCGGCGCGGGGCAGAACATAAAAAGAATTCCTGCCATTACTATAAATGCCATGCATGACAAAAGCCTTAGCCTCATTATAAGTTTATGCATTTCCCCTCTGCCGTTGCTTATTTTCATATTGACTTTGGATAGTCATTGACGCCATAATGGCAAAGGCAATCAAAAAATAATATTCCTCTAGCATATTATGAGTGAAAAAACCCCAAAACAGAACAAATACTACGAAAGGAATGGCTATTTGACGGGCATTCCCACTTGCACGCCAAACAATCGCCAAGACAAACAATGGCAATATGAAGACGCCGATTATGCCATGGTCAACCAAATAATATAAATACATATTGTGTGTTGATGCCCTTTCACTCCATGATAAGGTTGAAGCCAGGCCGTTGCCGATCAATGGATGATCGGTAAACATTTCCCATGAAAGCTCATAAACCTGTTTTCTTTCCTGTGAGCTAGAATCCTGAAGACCAATTGGATCAAAGAACCAATCAATTCTTTCGAAAATATTCTGAATATTGATTCCTTCTCGTCCTTCCTCAGGTTGAAGTATATCAGGCATAAAAGGCAAAGATAAAGTTACAACGAGCACAATTATAAAGAGACCCGCGAATATATGTTTTTTTTTCAACATGCCCTGGGACAGATATATTAGAATGACAATAAACCATCCTAACAGGGCTGAACGTGAAAATGTTAATAAAATGCCCGAAAAGACCAAGTAAACATAAGGTGTCCGATATTTATCCGGCAATAATCCAATAGTAAAGATCATCCCAATAATCAGAGCCGCGCCAGCCTGGTTGGCATTAATATAAAAACCGGCAGCTCGTCCCGGATTAGCAAATTCATTATCCAAGGGAACAAAAGTAAAGGGAAAGACTATGTCATAGACATTATTGGCAATCGCTATCAGTACTGCCAAAAGTAAAACCCATCGCACTTTGGTTTGCAGTTTTTTATCATTGTGCAACATACCCATAAAAAGAAACAAGAATATGACGCTCAAAAAACGTTTTCTTAATGCTCCATCTACGATATCAGTGTTGTTTGTAAAAATATACCATAACATGCTTATTGTGATAAAAAAGAATGCCCAATACAACAAAGGTTTTAAACCGGTAATTTCACATTTAATGCCTCCATTAATAAATTCCAATGCAAAGATAAAAATAACTGTCGCAGTAAATAACCCTATCCAAAATAAGGGCGAAATTGACATGTATTCAACGGCATACAAGTACACCGGAATATTAGTGTAAAATATTATAACTGCTAAGCTGACAAACAAAGATTTCAAGACGGATATTTTCATTCTATGATTTATACTCTATGTATCCTCTGTACCCGCTTGACGGTTCAAAAGCAATATAAGCTTTTTGTTTGTAAATATCCTTAATGCAGCAGATTGACTCATAGCCGACAATTTCGATATCTTCCGGCATGAATTGTGCAATAGGAAGACTTTTCAAGTAATAACCTTGACTGATTTGCTTGATTTTGTGTACATCAAGTCCCATCATGGCAGCTGCCACAGAGTCCAATGCCAAAGGATTGAGGGATGCCATCATGATTCCGCTCTTCACCGGCGTCGGAGATAACGGACTTTCTTTTTCTCCTCCTATAAGTCCATCCAGGATCGCCAGATATTTTACGTCGTGAGAGATTTCATTGGAGATACGGTTGTTTCCTCTGTCATAGTAAAAAAAAGCCCTGTTGATATCAAGAATTGTCCGCCACAGAGTGTCATTCCCATGCCAGCCGCCACCGCCGATTCGAGCCGCATTCTTGGGTAACCCTGAAAAAATGGGGAGAAAATATGCACAAACTTTAGTCAGAAAAAAATACAGCCTCTTAAACAAACCTCCGTCATATTCCCAATCCCTATGCATGCAGAACCACATCAAATCCCATAACCAGTTCCCATCGGGATATTCGTCACCCCCATTCCTGGGGCTTCCGAATCTGAAATGAGGCAAGTAATCTTTATGGCCATTAATACCAACTAAATTTTTTAATGCGGATGTAATGCCTGCCTTCATATGTGACTTCATCTTGGGGAGATTAATAACAACATCAGCGTATAGTATATCTTTCGGAAACAAATACTTGTTGGTTTCCGGAGTATGCGCCTTCATCATTCGCTGCTTCTTATATTGTGATACTCCAAACGCATATTTATCGTGCATTAGGGTAGTCAATGAACTTTCTTCCTTCAGATCAACTTCCTGATAATCAACAAATGCGCCTTCATCAATGATTCTCTTGACGACCATCCCTTTTTCGACAATTGCCCTTCCAAGTCTGTAATCCCTGACCAAGAGTTCAATATTCGGATAGGTGGAGTGAAAATAATCATATATTTGATTTAAACCGACCACATCAAGCAGTTTATCCCACTCAGTTCCCTGAATAGGGCAATCACCGATTATAATCTTGCCAGTCCCCTGCAATGCCTTTGCTGTATAATCCAGAACTGCTCGTATTACAGAACCATGAGTAACCAGACAATCGGTGTCGGTAAGACCGACTTTAAAGCCGTGGTTAAAATGTGATACAAGATTGGGCTTCAAAATCACTGTATTCCCAGGCTTAACAATTTCAGTCAATGGATTCCATGATTTTGTGCCGTAATTTGAGCGATCGAATTCGAGGAAATAGAACAGATTACGTATACCACGATATGCCGGATTGTCTTCAGTCCCGTTGATGGGTACCGTCAATTCCGGAAATTCTTCAGAAGGATGATATGGTGGAGTCTTTGCATACAACGGAATATCTTCAACGAGGGCAACCTTATCATAAGAAAGTAAATTTCTCAACTGTTATGAACCTCTGAGATAGTGTAGCGATATTTACCCGAAGCCAACGGAGGTATTTCATTGACAAATTCTATTTCGACAATACAATCACCACCCATGATCATTTTAATTTTATCAATAATTTCTATCGTATCAACTTCTTTCACTTTGATAATTTTTAAAACAATACGATCATAATCTTTTTGAATAATCTGAAATTTATTTATAGCCCCATCATTTAAAAAAACACCTATGATATGAATAAAATATTCACCTGGAATGACTTTTCCCTCTTTTGTTAGAAAATTATCGGTAATTCTTCCGGTAACACTTTTAAATATTTGTCCTCTTATGCCGGCATGCTCATCTTGAGATAACAGAATGCCACGATCGCCAATCTTATATCGGAGCAAGGGCATAGCAAAGTTTATCAGACTTGTAACAAGGATATTCCCTTCCACTCCTGCCGGCAGTAAATTACCGTCATCATCCACTATTTCTATAAAATTACCCCACGGAGCTACCCATAATCCGTCATAATCTGGTCGTTCACAAGCAATACCGCCTACTTCCCGGCTTCCATATCTGTTATAAACTTTACATTGAAATACATCCTCTATTTGCTCCCTCATCCACGGGTATAATGTTCCGGCGGACGTCATTATGGCCCACTGCGGAACTACAATTAAGCGGTTGTCGCAGGCAAACTTCGCTAATTCGTAAATTGCCTGGGCATATGCAAGAATGAGTTTGGGTCTGTTTTTGTTTATTGTGAACAGGAAGTCCCTCATGTTGGCAGGCGACATCCGAAACGCATTCAAATAAGAAGTGTTGGAAAAAAAATTGAATAAATTTGTTTTCCATCCCATCGTCCCCTGAAGAAATTCTTTATCCGATCCCCATAAATATAGTTCGGGTTCGCCTATCTCCCGTCCCGCCAAAGAGTCAAAAAGTAAGCTTATAGCCGTGGATGCGTCAGCATATCCACTGTCCTGGATAATTTTGATTGGTTCTCCAGTTGACCCGCCGGAAGTATTATAAAACCATTTGCGACTATTTATATCATCTGATATGAGCTTTTCAAAATTGCAACGAATAACATCCTTTGTTAGTATTGGCAGCATTGAAAGGAGCTTTTCCGGATTATCCTTAAGAACATCCTTATTATTGATATTGCGTAGTAGCTTGGAATAGTACGGCACAGACTTGAGACAATGATTTAATATTTTCGAGAGAAATAACTTTGCGGCATCAGCTTCCGATTCAGTTTTGACTTGTTTCAAAAAGTTTTTATAAAGTTCGGGATATTTATGCCCCCGGAGAGAGGCATACCCCATGTATATGCGTTTCTTAATGTTCATCTTGCATAACCTTATGAAATGCGCATTCCCACATACCGATAACCTTCCCAAGGCTGAATCGCTCAAGCGCATCATAGGCTATTGCGGGAATACTTGACCTAGCGACATCGTCATTCATCAACTGATTCATAACAATAGCTCAATGTCACCTGCCTGAACTAAAATACCGGCAACGCCGTCGCGACTTAAGTGGCGAGGGGCGATTGAACGATCAAAAGCTATCACCGACAGCTCTAGGCATGCTTTTTATCCAAAGCAATATTAGAATATTCAGTCATCTTTTTCATGCTTTTATATCAATCGCAAAAAAATATCTGAATCTTCAATGAATATACTTTCCGCTTAAACTACTTTTCATAAAAACAAATTCATTGCATCCACAACCGCCGGCGCATGTTTTTAATTTGATCAACTGGAACCCCATATTCCGGTATAAATCAAATATCTCCTCTGGTTTTGCCACTTCAAAAGGATAGCCGCCTACCCAATCCACTACATCATACCATGGGGTCATCCCCCGATCCCTTACATAATTCCGCCATGTAGAAAAGGGTCTGCCCTTGACAAAGTCTCGTAAGGTAGTGGGCAACCAAAGACGAATAAAAGATGGCCATAAGACAAGAAACTTTAGTCGATTCGGCAAGTAATTATAGATTTGCTTTATCTTCATCCAATATCGGCTTGCTCTCCCCTGATCATTGTAAATAGCAATAAAGAGCGTCCCGCCGTCGCCAACAAGGCAAGACGCTTTTTCCAACGCTTGCCACATGGCTCCCGTATGATGCAACACCCCCCAGGAGTACACTACATCAAACACTCCGAGAGAATTTACGTATTCCTGATCAAGGACCGACCCTTCTTCAACTGTCCAATTATTATCCAAGGGAAAATATTTTAGTTTTAATTCAGCAGTACATGCAACTGACTGTGGATCATAATCAAAAGAGAAAACTCTTGCTCCCAATCGTCTGGCAGCAAGGCTAAACAATCCGCTTCCGGAACCAATATCTAAAAATGTCTTTTCAGCGAGCGTCTCAACTCCCAGCATTTTTCGCAACGATTTTTCTGCCTCGGCTATTCGCTCTTCTCTCAACACCGAAAGAAAACGCATCCAGTTCTTTCCAAACTCGAATCTCTGTCCTGTATTTACTTCTTTGGCATGCTCTGTCATTTTATTTTTTCTCCATCATTCCATGCAATGTTCCTTCCCAAATAGCTATTATCTTTTCAACGGCAAATCGTTCCAAAACCTGCGGAGCTTTTGCCGCAAGGCGAGTTCGTTCTGACTCATCCGACATCAATAAATTCATGGCGTCAGCTAAAGCATCAATATTTTCAGCCGGCACTAAAATACCATCAACACCGTTGCGAATAATTTCACGGGGGCCGCTGGGGCAATCAAAGGATATCACCGGCAAACCACATGCCATTGCTTCCAGCAATGAATTTGAGAATCCCTCGAAGCGCGACGTCATGACAAAAAGATCAGCCTGCTTTAAATATTGCATGGGATTATTCACCAGCCCGGGCAAATGAATCCGGTCCCTCATATTGAGATCGCTTACCAGACACTCTAATGACGATCTCTCGGAGCCTTCGCCGAATATTATAAGTTGCCATTGTGAATTTATTTTAGCAAAGGCTTTGATTAGCATGTCAAACCCTTTTTCAATGCCCAATCTGCCCATGGCAATAACGGTTTGTTTATCCCCCTGTATTCCTAAAAGATTATTCAAGGGTTCATAATTCTCATTTCTGATTTCATATTGTACTGGATTAGGAATCACAACCACTTTGGAAACGGGAACAAACTTTTCCAGCCACTGTTTTACTTGATTATTCTGGGCAACAACAACATCCGCCCACTTATAGGTTATCTGGCGCAAAGCGTTCCAGAGTTTGCCGATGTCGTGATGAGCCGGATCAGTCCGTTCGGAAACAAGAACATTTAGCCCGAGCCCGCGTGTGGCTATCAAAGTCAGTACATTAGTTTTTTCCATGAAACAGATAACTACATCAGGGCTTGAAGCTAGTATTTCATGCCGCAATTTTAAAATTCGCTTGAGGTTATTTCTTATCCCGGCAAACGGATTGGAAGATTCGCCCATCAGGCCTAACGAAACCCTTTTAATTCCGTCATTTAACTTATAAAAATCAGAGTCTGCAGAATCAATAGTAATTAATGTTACCGTGCATCCATTCTCCGCCCAGTAATTGGCCAATATAGACATTACCCGTTCAGCTCCGCCGCTTGATAGCGAGGATATGACCAAGGTCAGATTTATATGGCGCATATCATTCATTCAACGCTCCCGATAACCGTTTTAAACAGAAATAAAGAAAAATAAATGTTATCAGAATATTACAGCTTGCAGAAAGGGCGATTCCAGCAACTCCAAGTATATTAATAAAATAATAGTTAAACAGAACGCAAAGCATCAAACTTATTCCATTTCCGATCATAAGGATGTAGTTTGCGCGCAAGGCTGAAATCATGCGACCTGTCAATATACCAGCTACATAAAAAGGTATCTGAAGGGCATAAAATATTTGGATCTGAGAAACCAGAATAGTATCCTCGGCGGTAAATGATCCTCTCTGGTAAAAAAGTCTCACCAGAGGTTCCGATACCAGTATCAGTATTAAGGTTGCCGGGACAGTAGTAAAAAATATAAGACGATAATATTGTTTTAGTGTATGACGCACTCCCGACCAATCAAGTTGGGCCACCATGGTAGAAAAATATGGAATGACCGCAGTACCCAGGGCAGTTGCAGCCAAATTTATTGGCACAGAAATAATTCTATTGCCGTAATTTAGAGCTGAAACGCTCCCCGGTTCAAGCATTGCCGCCATCGACTGATTGATCAAATCGGTCCCACTTAATAGAAAAGCCCCAGCTATCATAGGCGCATATTGTTTTATCACCTGGCGTAAATTGGAATCCATTCCATGCCATTTCGGGCAAAGTGAGATCCCTTTTAGCTTTAAAGCTCTCGCAAGAAGCAAAACTTCGAATGTCATACCACAAACAGCTCCAAAAGCTAGCGCATTTATCCCCCATGTTTTGCAACCTAATAACAGGAAAAGGAGGATAATCAACGGCGTTACCACTGGAGCAATTGCAACCAACCCGAATCGTTTGTCTGCATTAAGTACGGCGCCCCATATCATGTTAAGCCCATAAATGACTACGATAGGAGAAAGCAGATAAAGCAACTGACATGTCAACGCAATCTTTTCTGAACTGAACCCGGAGGCAAGTAATGGTAAATAAATAGGAGCTGCAAATATCATAAGAATAGCGGCCGCCAATAGCAATATAAGGCTCAGGACCATACTACTCGCAAACAGATTCTGCGCAGCGACCGCCCCCTCTTTTTCCCTGACCATGAGATATGTAGGAATAAGAGCCGCATTGAATGAGCCGCCAATAACATTAATTGCAAAAGATGGCACAAGAAAAGCAATTAGAAACGCATCGATAGCATCCCCGGTTCCGAAGGATCCGGCAACTGCAATCTCTTTGGCCATAGAAACCAGCTTGGCAATAAAGGTAAGAGAAGCAATGACAATAGTTGCGCCAAAGATCTTGCTATTGGTTGAGGAGTTTCCCCATCTTGTCCATTGCTTTAAGACAGTTGCAAAATAAGTGATCAGATTATTAATCACTTTGAGGGGCCGGCAAGAATACGCTGTTATTACCCCAAAAGGTATTTCCAGAGATCCTGTTATGCTCTGTATAAGTAATGTTGCCCTTCTCCCTCTGTATTGCCACTTTAGTTTTGCTGCCTTTGAAAGTATTATTGTTAATAGTGACATAATCTGCCGGGCCGCCATGCTTCCTGAAAAAAAGCGCATTGCCGGAGGAACCGTTGGTTTTGCCTATATTGTCGAAAGTATTATTTCTGAATTCCAAATTGTATGCTCCAAAAATTGATATACCGCCCCCATCTTCCGTGGACAGGTTTTTGAAGGTATTGCCGATTACCTTCATGTCTCTGACATTGATATTTATTTCTGAATAGGCTATATATGGGGCATACTTACAGCCGTCAAATATATTATTGATCATCCTCACATCCTTTAAGCCGAAAATCATAAATGATCTCTTTGTGTTCCTGACAATATTTTTACTTACAAGAATGTTGTTTGCCGGGGTCATGCTATCCGCAAACTGAGGTTGTCCAATATATATGCCATTTGCCTTCCCATCGCCTTCGATAACATTATTTATAATCTCAATATTCTGTATTGGCTTGTCCAGCCTGCCGAGCTTGAAGGTTATGGAAATCTGTATTATATTGTTGCCGCCGATGGTTTCGAATCTGTTTCCGGATATTTTGATATTTCGGATAATGTTGCTTTTTTCATTTGGCTCAAAATCTATTGCCCCCGGCATATCAGGCCGCGCAATATTTTTAAACATGCACTTTTCGATAACAATATCGTCACCGTCAATAACACTGACACCATTCCTGTTATTTTTATTGATACCATCGAACACACATTCTGATATGAATATTTTCGAATTGTGGTATATTGTATCCTGTGTTCCTGTTTGCCCTATGTAAATTCCATCCCCTCTGAAACCGATAAAATGACATTTACTTATATTCACATTATTAGCCCCGCGGATATCCAACAGCGGCATGAACTCGGAAAACCCATAAGTGTCTACCGATCCCATAAAAGTAATATTACTAAACTTGATATTGTCTCTAATATTTCCCGGCGCGTTTGTCTTTGCGTTATTTGGATTAGTGCTTATGCAGTAACGTGCGTTCTTTTGCTGCTTCAGGATTGTATTGCCGCTATTCCCTTTTAAGCTTATGTTTGACTTCATGCCGACAGAATCAATGATATATGTTCCATCCGGTATAAATATCTCTCCGCCCTTGTCTGAGAAAGAGTTTACGGCCGCCTGCAAGGCAACGGTATCTTCAGTCTTGCCATCGCCCTTAGCTCCCCACCATTGCGGGTAGACACGCTGGTGTGAATTGCTGTCAAAGGTTACTATTCCATCACCGTTAAATATCTGCTCAACAGCGGCTTCGAGCATTCCATGCAGTATCAGTCTCTTGCCGGAAGTTATTTTGATTTTTGCTCCCCTCTCGATCTTAAGCTGAATACTGGCAGGAACTTCGAGATCGGCCGGAACATCCCAATTACCTGAAGACAGCAATATTGTCTTGGGAGAGCCCTGGGCGTTTTTGACAAGATCCTGCAAATTCCTCGCCGCGCCAAGACAGCAGTCTGGTATCAGCATTATTAATACAACAACTCCTGCCAATACAGAAAGTAAGGTCGCTGAATTATACGCGATAGTGTAATCTCTCTTGTGTGAAACTGGACTAATCCTCATTTTTAATCTCTTTTTTTTACAAACCAGTCAACCGTTTCTTTCATACCGTTTTTAACTGTGTGAGAAGGCAGGAATCCCAATAATTCTTTTGCTCTGGAGATATCGGCCTGGGAATGCAGCACATCACCGGCACGAAAAGGGCCGTATATGGGTTCTACAGATTTTACCTTGCCGTCATATCCGGCAAGAAAATCTCTGATCATATAAAACAAGGCATTCAGCGTGGTTCTATCCCCGACCGCGACGTTATATATGCGGTTGACAGCATCCTTTTTTGTAGTCGTTGCCGCAAGCATATTTGCCTGCATCACATTCTCGACATAGCAGAAGTCCCTGCTCGTCTCGCCGTCTCCATTTATAGTCGACGCTTGGCCGGCCATAAGCTCGCCGATCCAGCGTGGAATGACCGCCGCATACGCGCCGTGCGGATCCTGTCTGGGGCCAAAGACATTGAAATATCTGAGGCCGATAAGTTCCATATCATACTGCCTGGCAAAGACATCGGCGTAAAGTTCATTAACATATTTTGTCACTGCATACGGAGACAAAGGCTTTCCGATGATATCCTCTTTCTTTGGTAAGCCCGGATGGTCGCCGTATGTGGAAGAAGATGCGGCATAGACAAAGCGTTTAACGTTTGAGTCACGAGCGGCAACCAGCATATTCAGAAAACCGTCAATGTTTGACTGATTTGTTCGTATCGGGTCTTCAATGGAGCGCGGAACACTGCCCAAGGCGGCCTGATGCAAGACAATATCCGCACCTTCGCAGGCATCGCGGCATGTGTCAAGATCGCGAATATCCCCTTTGATAAACCTGAATCGCGACCACTGCTCTTCGCTCACATTGGCTTTGACATCATCAAGATTTCGCTGATGTCCAGTTGAAAAATTATCCAACCCCACAAGAGCCTGATCATGCCGGAGCAGATACTCCAGCAGATTGGAACCTATAAAACCGGCTACTCCGGTCACAAGCCAGCTCTTCGATTCACTTTTGAGGAGATTACTTATCTGGTGGTAGTTATCTGTCATTTTCTTTCAGTCGGCGTCTTTATTAATCACGCCTTATATATTTTGGGACTTCTGATTCCCCTGCGTTCAAAGGCATTACGGGTATCGACTATAATTCGGGCATGTTTTTCGATAAAGTCGTAGTCATAAGCCGAGTGGTCAGTCAGGAGAAGCACAATATCAGAGCGCTGTAATATTTCCTCATTAAGCGTCTGCGATTCCATGTCTATATTCGGATAATGACGATGCCCGCGACAACACGGCACATGTGGATCATTGTACTCCACAATGCCGCCATGCTGCGTGAGAAGTTCAATAATCTTGAGGGAGGGGGATTCCCGCTGGTCATCGATGTCTTTTTTGTAGGCCATGCCGAGTATCAGGACTCTCGCTCCCTTAAGATGTTTGCACTTTTCATTGAGGATTTTAAAAACCCTGTCGACTACATAGTACGGCATATTGGTATTGATCTCTCCGGCAAGCTCAATGAAGCGCGTCGGGCGCTCGTATTCTCTGGCCTTCCATGTAAGATAGAACGGATCGATCGGGATGCAGTGGCCGCCGAGGCCGGGGCCGGGGTAGAAGGCCTGAAAACCGAAAGGCTTGGTTTTGGCAGCCTCGATTACTTCCCATATATCAATGTCCATGCGATCAAAAAGCATCTTGAGTTCATTCACCATAGCTATGTTGACAGCCCTATAGATATTCTCAAGGAGCTTGGCAGCTTCAGCGGTCCTTGTGGAGGAGACCGGCACTGTCCTTTCGATAACTGCGTCATATAATGCCTTTGCTGCAGCCAGACAACCCGGCGTATAGCCGCCCACTACCTTGGGAATAGTAGACGTCGAAAAATCCTTATTGTTCGGATCCTCTCTCTCCGGAGAAAAGGCAAGATGAAAATCCGCACCAGCCTTTAAGCCGGATTGCTCTATTATCTTCCGCATTTCCCCGTCAGTCGTGCCGGGATAAGTCGTAGACTCAAGGACAACCAACTGGCCCTTACGCACATATTGGGCAATGGTCTTTGCTGTTGCAAATATAAAACTCATGTCGGGTTCGCGGTGCTTGTTAAGCGGTGTCGGCACGCAGATGATGATACAGTCCATTTCAGCCAAAAGGGAGAAATCGGTGGTCGGCGCGAAACGCATTCCGCAGTCGGCGATGCGGTCCGCGTTTATATGTTTTATATAACTCTTGCCCTGATTCAACAGTTCGATCTTACTGGCGTCAACATCAAAACCTTTTACCTGAAAGCCTGCCCTGCAAAACTCTATAACAAGGGGCAAGCCAACATAACCCAGTCCTATAACGCCAATGCGGGCGGTTCGATTTTCAATTTTTGTAATTAACATAATTATTACTCCTTTATTAATTGTATTGAGCGCAATCACTGAGCCGCTGCCGCGGGATTAATAATGAATAACAAATAGAAATCACGGCTCTCCGACAGTACAACTTAAATTTCCATCATAGAGTTTCAACATCTGCCGCATCAACGCGAACCGACACTCCGCGATTAAGTATATCTATTGACAATACAAGATGATGAAAACCCTTTCTGGTAATGAGAATTCCTTCAACTCCCTTAAGCGGACCGGCTTTTATTCGTACCCTGATACCCTCTGCAAAAAATGGATACGGGTCAATGCCCTCTCCGCTTTCGACAACCCGCATCAGCGCATTGATTTGTTCAAACGGGACAATCTCGGGCTCCCCTGGAACACGCCCCATAAATCGCACTACGCCTCTGGTTTTCAGTACGGGATACTTTTCGTTATCGGAGTCTCCCAGGCCGACAAAAAGATATCCGGGGAAAAGCGGGAACTCAATAATTTTTTTCCTGTCCTTCCATTGCCGCTGTTTATTGACAGTCGGCAGAAACGCAGCGACACCGCTTTGCATAAGGGCATCTCTGACTATAAATTCATGCCTTGAACGGACATATATCGCGTACCATCTTAATTCTGACATATTGGCAATCTGTTCCTGGAGTTCTGTGTGTGTATCTTTACCCATCATCTTAAGTCCTTCACCTTTTAATTTGGCTTTCCCCACTGCTCCGCCCTCTCAGTCACATAACTCAAAAAAGCCGTGACCAAGACGGCTCGGGTTTTCCCGTTATGCAACAGCTTGCCTGTTGCAATACAATGAAAAACTGCAACTCAAAACCACTGATAAATCACCAAAATAAAACTATCATAAAAAAAGCCGCTCAGAAAACGGGCGTTATTTCCCCCTCCCCTGACAGCCCTTCTTTATATAATACGCAAAATAAACATTGGCTTGCCACTCCCCCCCATCGAGGATGACAAACCATATAAAAAACGCAAAACATCATCCGGCAATACTATAAATTTAAGCTAAGTTAACATGCTCAGTTTGGACATGTCAACAAAAATGATTCTTTGCAAATATTTGTGAAAATAATATGCAAAATTTTGATTGTCATGCCCCGGCGCTGAATATTTTCCACGCTTTCTGCTATAATCTTTTGATCTTTATATATACGGCTTTCGCTAACAAAACCGGATTGTATCTGCAAAATTTTGATATCTTGAACCCGATCTTAAGAGGGGGTATTTTAATGACCATTGGCCGCAAACAAGGTCCGTTATTCTGTGCAGTCCCTTTGATAATCACCTTTATATTATTTATACTGCTTCCAGGATCATCGTACGCGCAGCAGATACGGACCGTGCCGCTGGACCTCGGGGCCCCGGCTGCGTCCGGCTCAGCAGCCCAGATGCCCCAGCAGCAGTTCGGCAAACCCGAGTTGCCGGCTGTATTTGAATACAACGGTCAGCCAAAAGACGGCAGCAGGCAGGCTGCGCCGGGGGGTCAGGGTAAGTCTTCAGCAGATACAATCTCGGAGTTTGAAAAATATATTGCCGGCTGTTCTTTTACCAGAATATCCCCTGATTGCCTGGAACGGTGTTCATCTTTTGGAGTATCCACCGATTGCATGAAACAATGTTCATCTTTGGCGCTCACCGATTGCATGGAACGGATAAAACAGCCGATTGATCCGCGCGTGGTCCCATCACCCATAATATCCACTAATATCCGACAATTCGGCTACAACCTCTTTGGCAGTCCGCCATCCACCTTTGCGCCGGAGGACAAGACCCCTGTCGGACCTGATTATGTAATCGGCCCGGGAGATGAAATCAAGATTACGATATGGGGAAAGATAGACGGCCGCTGGACCCTTGTCGTTGACAGGGACGGCATCGTGAATATACCAAAGGTCGGCATGATCGGCGTGGCAGGGCTTTCTTTCAGGGAACTGAAGGACGCCCTGCAAAACGAGATCTCAAAAAACTATACCGGCTTTGAAATGAATGTAAGCATGGGCTCTTTGAGGTCTATCAGGGTCTATATGGTGGGCAGCGCCCACAGGCCGGGCGCATACACGATATCGTCTTTCTCCACTTTGGTGAACGCGCTCTTCGCCGCAGGAGGGCCTTCCAAGACCGGCAGCATGAGGGACATTCAGGTTAAGAGGAACGGCAGGACGGTAACGCATTTCGATATGTACGACTTTCTTCTGAAGGGCGACAAGTCAAAAGATGTGAGGCTGATGCCCGAGGATGTCATCTTCATTCCCCCGATAGGACCTCTTGTAGCCGTGGCCGGCAATGTGAAGAACCCCGCAATATATGAAATGAAGAACGAAACTAAGCTGCTTGATGTGATACGTATGACCGGCGGACTTGGAAGCGTCGCCTTTAAGGGCAGGGTCCAGGTCATGAGGATAGACGGTCTGAGCTTCAGGTCTATATTTGAGGGAGAACTGACAAACCTGGGCAAGGACCCGAAAAATAACTTCGCGCTTAAAGACGGAGACCTGCTTAAGATATTCACGGTTGTAGAAAAAAAGACTATTGTTACTGTCGCAGGCGCAGTGGCGATGCCTGGAGAATTCGGCGTCAATTCCGCAGAAATGCGGATTAAGGATGTTATCGCCAGAGCAGGCGGCCTGCAATATTATGCAGCGGATAAAGCGGAACTGACGAGGCTTAAGGTGACACAGTCAGGCCCTGTGACAGAGCTTATGATCATAGATCTGACAAAAGCCCTGAAGGGAGACGATAAACACAATCTGAAATTAGAGTTAAACGACTATTTATTAGTCCGCACTGTGCCCGAGTGGGATCTTAACAAGATCGTGGATATCCATGGCGAGGTTAAATATCCCGGCAAATATTCTATCAGGCGCGGCGAAAGGCTCTCTTCAGTTATCGAAAGGGCCGGGGGATATACAGAAAAAGCATATCTGCTGGGCTCGTTCTTCACACGCCTGAGCGTTAAGGAGCTGCAACAGAAAGGGCTGGATGATATGATCACGAGGCTCGAACGCGAGCTGCTTTCGGAGAGTTCGGTTCAGATCGTCGGCACTACTGCTAACCCTTCTGATATGCAGAACCAGAAGGCAGCCCTTGAGGCAAGGCAGAAATTCATAGAAATCCTGAGGAAACAGAAGGCGATAGGCAGAATGACCATAAGGCTTGCAGCGATTGCAGGTCTCAAGAAAAGCGAATACGATATAGAAATGGAAGATGGAGACTATCTGCTTATACCGAGATTGAACAGCGTGGTTAATGTGACGGGGGCGGTGATGTCCCCGAGTAGTCATATATATTCGCAGAAATATGACTACAAAGACTATATCGAAATGTCCGGCAGTTATAGTCAGAATGCCGACGCAGGGAACACCTATGTCATTAAGGCTGACGGCTCTGCCAGAAAGCTCTCGAGAGGTCTCTTCAGCTGGAGCAATTCCAGGGCGCGCTGGGAATATGGCGCAGATTCCGGGGACATGTCGCCGGGCGACACTATAGTGGTGCCTGAAAATCTCGAAAGGATAGTCTGGCTGCGTGAGATTAAGGATATTACCCAGACACTTATGCAGATAGCGGTGTCTGCAGGCGTATTTTTTGCGATGCACTAGTATAGCTAATAGCTGTTAGCTATAAGTTTTAAGCTTAGCGTATATAACTTTTATAAATAGGAGACTTAATTAGTGGAAGAAAAAGAGGTCCGGCAGCCGCAGGAAAAAGACAGAATAAATCTGCTGGACTATCTCATCATCATCGCCAGGCGCAAGAGAATCGTCATCGGCATTACAATGGGGATGGCGGTCATCACTGCTATTATAAGCCTTGTTATGCCCCCTGTCTTCATGGCAGAGACAAAGATACTTCCGCCGCAGCAAAGCTCGGGAATGCGCTCGCAGCTGATGGAGTTGAGCCAGCTGGGCGCCGCTATAGGCATCGGCGGCGGCGGACTCAGGAATCCGGCTGATATGTATATAGGAATGTTGAAGAGCAGGCCCGTGCTGGACCGCATTATAGAGAGATTCGATTTAATGAATCTTTACCATAAACAATATTATCAGGATGCGCGAATGACCGTGCTGAAAAAACTGGTTGTTAAGTATGACAAAAAAAGCACCATAATAACTCTTAATGTTAACGACAAAAACCCTCAACTTGCTGCGGACATGGCAAATGCCTTTGTTGAAGAACTGAAGGCCCTGAACAAGGGGCTGGCCGTCTCGGAAGCTGCGCAAAGACGCCTGTTTTTTGAAGAACAGCTTAAAGACACCAAAGAGGCGCTGATGAAGTCAGAGGAAGAGATGAAGACCTTTCAGGAAAAGACCGGCGCGATAAAAATGGATGCGCAGGCCCATTCGATAATAAGCGGCATCTCTCAGGCGCGCGCGCAGATAGCCGCAAAAGAGGTGCAGATAAGGGTGATGAGGACATACTCCACCCCGCAGAACCCTGATGTGCAAAGAGCGGTCGAGGAGCTGAAGGGCCTGCAGGCCCAGCTTGCCCAGCTGGAATCCAGGAACGGCGGGAACAGCTCTGTCTCGTCCACGGGCGGCGTCACCTCTGCAGGTATCGAATATGTAAGAAAGATGAGGGATGTGAAGTTCAATGAAATACTTTATAATCTGCTGCTGAAGCAATACGAGGCGGCAAAACTCGATGAGGCAAGGGACGCTACAGTAATACAGATAATTGAAAAAGCGGTTCCGCCCGAGAAACGGATCAAACCAAAGAGACGCAATATGGTGATCATAGCGATTTTTCTCGGGTTCTTTGTCTCTATAGGCGTAGTTTTCTTTATCGAGTACAGGGAAAAGGTGCGCCGCGAGGACCCCGAGACCATGGAGAAATTCGAGACTCTCAGAAAACTGCTCTCTTTCAATTTGAAGTTGCGGGAGCGTTTCAGGAGAAAACAGTAGACCGCAGTTAGCTATTAGCCGTTAGCGGTAAGCAAACAGGCCGAATTATGCCGATGCACGCCGATAGAGAGGCAGAGAACAGTAACGGCAAAGGACTATATCGCGCAGAGTCGCAGAGCACGCTGGGAAAGACTAAAATACTTTGCAAATTTTAAAAATATAATCAAAATCTTTGTCTTTATCTGTGGTTAATATAAAGGTTTGTTTTTTGCCGTACTCTGCGCCTCAGCGGGAGAAATGTTTTTGTCTTTCTCTGCGTGAATCCGTTTAATCGGGTTGATTTACTTCAGGAAATCTTCTGGTTCTATTCCAGCTTGCTTCAATATTGCCCTTAACGTGCCTTCCGGGATATCGCCCGGATGATTAGGTATTGTAGTATATCGATCGGTTGCTGCATTGAACCAGATTTCATGACTGCCGGCTGCCTGCCGGTCAAAGATAAACCCTCCGGCTCTAAGTCGTTTGATCACATCGCGATACCTGAATCCTGACAACCGACCCATATCAGTGGCTGACTACCAACTGCAGATCAAAGTTTTTCTTTACCCGGCTCGGCTTCAGGCTTCCCTTTCGTTCTTTCTGCGCCTCAAGCAATCTGCGGGCAACGTCACGGGCTATCTCCATGGTTTCCGAAACAGTCCGCCCCTGTGCGACAAGACCCTGGATATCATCTGATGTGGCAAGATAATAGCCTTCCGGCAGTTTTTCGATATGTAAGTTAATTATCCACTCCATAGTCCCTCCTCAATTCATATAATTCCTGCAAAGCATTACATAGCATATTTATTCTCAACTTATTCTACACAAAAGCCCATACCATTGGGAAGGAATCCATTGCTCTTCTCTGTCATGCTGCCCCTAAAACAAGTTCACGGCAAAAAAAAACGCGGAGTCGTTGCCTCCACGCCTGAACAATTTCACCTTTACCGGACCAGTCTGCCTTTTAAACTTTTATGTCGACATGCTTTTTGTCGTCGCCGGAAGCTTCTTCCTTCCCGGGCTCTTTATGCTGCTCCTGCTTCTTCCTGTCCTGCTTCTTCTGACGGTTCTTCGCAAAAACATACCCCTGCCTGACCCCTGCGACAGCGGGTACATTGTATGTCTGCTTTAATCCGTCACTCTCCGCCATATCTTGTTATCGGGTGAAAAATATATTACTTAAGCGCTCCTGACTCTCCTATTCCGTCAGTTTCGCTTTCTGCTCTGCGTATGTTGCCTTGAATATTTCCACAACTTTGTCAAAGCTCGCCTCGTCCATGCCCAGTATGTCATAAGGGACCGTAATATTATCCGGACCCTTGATTCCTATGGACTCGCTCAGGCACAGTGCGTCGGCGACGGCGACTATCTGGCACAAACCTTCAAAAGCCTTGTCTTCAAATACGGGAAGCGAATCCGTATGATGATACTCGATCACAACCTCAAGGTTCTTGGGCAGCTTCCATTTGCGGGCTATAAGGGCTCCCACGTCGCAGTGGTTGTATCCGAACATCTCCGTCTCTATTTCATGGAACATGGCCTGACCGTCATGCGCCCTCTGCGCCACATTGAGATATTTTTCAGACATGCTGTTATTGAGTATGGTCTTGCCCACATCATGTATAAGGCCGGCAACCAGGGCTTCCTCGGGCTTCGACATCTTTGTGGCATGCGCCAGCAGTGATGAAGCCACAGAAACACCAAGACTGTGTTCCCATAGTTTCTGCTCAAAAAGACCGTATTTGCGGTGCATATCTTTGAGAGAGGCGGCGACCACCAGGGATTTCATGGTATTGAAGCCTATGAGCATAACACCGCCGGATATTGTGTCTATGCGCCTGTTCATTCCGTAATACGGGGAGTTCGCTATCCTGAGCAGTCTCGACGAAAAGGACTGGTCCTTCGATATGATCCTTTCAAGCGCATCAATAGAGGCCCCGTCATCGTTAATAAGTTCAAGCGCCTTCATGGCAACTGTTGGCAGACTCGGAACATCAACGGTTTCGAGTATAATCCTTTCGAGATCCTTCTTCATGGTATTTCCCCCTCAAGTATATCCTTGTATCCTTAATTGCGGACAATAAATCAGAATTATACGGCGTTTATTATTTCGCCGGCAATATCTTCGATCGGCAGCACCTTGTCGGCAATCCCGGCGTCAACAACTGCCTTGGGCATACCGTATACTACACAAGTCTGCTCGTTCTGGGCAAATATCCTGCCGCCGGTCTTTTTAAGTTCGATCAGTCCTTTTAACCCGTCATTGCCCATACCGGTCAGGATTATCCCAAGCGATCTTCCGGGAAAACATTCCGCTACGGAAAGCATAAGGGCATCGACAGAGGGGCGATATATATATTCCTCGCGATTTACGGATATGGTGATGACCACATTCATGTCGCGTCTCTTCATCACTCTCATATGCCCGCGTCCGGGAGCAAGGAGGGCAAGCCCCGGTTTGAGCACATCTCCCTCGTTCGCTTCTTTAACCTCAATCTTGCTGCATTGATTGAGCCTGTCCGCAAAAGGACCTGTAAAATTGGGCGGCATATGTTGCGCTATCAGTATCGGAAGGGGAAAATCCTCGGGCAATTGCGTGATAACATCCTGAAGCGCCTTGGGGCCGCCGGTAGATGTGCCTATGGCGACAATTGCCGTTTTTCTCTCTCCAGTCATCCTATGAGGGATGACCACATGCGCCCTGGCATCGGAAGCCATCCTTTCCAGAGACTTGAAAGTCCTTCTCGGCACTCCTTTTTTCGCAAGCAGCTTGATCTTTTCAATAAGAATCTCTTTGATCATGACGATATTTATCGAAAGATCCGAGAGATTCTTTGGTATAAAATCGACAGCCCCGAGATCAAGGGCATCGAGGGTAACCTTGGCGCCTTCATCCGTGAGAGAGCTTACCATGATAACGGGGACCGGCGTCTTTTCCATGATATGCTTCAACGCGGTTATGCCGTCCATCTTAGGCATTTCCACATCCATGGTGACTATGTCGGGCTTGAGCAAAGCTACCTTCTCGATAGCCTCAAGACCATCTTTTGCAGCGCCGACAATGGTTATGTCCGGATCCGACGACAGCATATTCGTCAGAATATTGCGCATAAACGCAGAGTCGTCTACTACAAGAACTTTTACCATTCAGCCACCCCGTATTCGCTGATATTGAGAGATGCGGCTACAGTCATATCAGAAACCGAATTCCTTGAGGAGATCATCCACGCCTGCCTGTGAAACCTGCTCTTCCATAACAGCTTCCGCCTGAACACCCGGCTCTGCTTTAACGCCAAATGCCGAAATGAGCCCCACAAGTTCGCTCTCTATCTCCCCGACAAGTGTAATGACCTTTTTGAGGGTCTGCCCTGTCAGGTCCTGGAAGGACTGGGTCGTAAGTATCTCTGTAAGATCGTCTTCGAGGTCGTTCTTGAACTTTTTGAGGAATTCAACAGACGCCTCCGGCTCCTTCAAACTCCTGATGTTTGATGAAAGGTCATCCATGCTGAGTATATATTTTTCGACTATGCCCATGGTCTTGTTGGCCGCTTCCTCAGTCCTCTCAATGACAAACTGCAGCCTGTCGATGGCGCTCGGCATGTCCTTTACCGCCATGTCCTTCAGTCTCGGATCAAGGGCCTCCTTGAAGCTTTTCACGGAGTCATGGAGTTTTCTGGTGACCCTTCCCACCTCTCTGAAGAGCTGCTCGTCCTGACTGGTAGGGGTATGGCCCGGTTGGGCATTCATGAGCCCCTCTAACAGCATATCCGCCTTATCATGGTCGCCGGACGCGACAGCCTCCATAAATTCCATTAATTTCGTGTAGATCTCACTGCGCGGGTCTCCTGCAGGCAGGGTCTTTTTGTCGAAAAAGGTCTTTGCGTCCACCATTTCTTTGACGTGCATTTCGCCCCCCATGCCCTGCACGGTCTTTACCACTTCGACCTTGTCCCCGCCGCTTTCCGTGTATTCGAACACGTCGTCTTCCAGCATTTCAAGATCTTCCACCGGGGCCAGTTTGTTCGTATCGAGCAGAACTACAAGCCTGTCATCGAGACGGGCCACCCCTTCGATCTGGTCTACCTGGATATTCATGAAGCTGGCGGCAGGCTCTATCTTCTCTTTTTCAATCGATATGACTCCGGTTATCCCGTCAACGACCACGCCAAAGGTGACCTTGCCGCTCGAAATGACTATGACCTTTTCGCCTGCCTTTTCGCTCGGAAGACCAACCATTTTTTTCAGGTTGATGATGGGTATTACTCGTCCGCGCAGATTGGCCACACCTTCCAGTGAGCTCGAAGCCTGCGGCAGCCTGGTGATCAAAGGCAGATTAATGATCTCCTGCACCTTAATGATCGGTATGGTGTATTCACAGTTGTTCATCATAAAGCCTATATATTGCATTATTCCTCCTGAAAGTATTCTACGTTTTCCTGACTCCGCCCTGGGGGAAAAGCCTTCTTGACGTTATTCCCAGATCAAGGATCAGCACAATCTTTCCATCACCCGTGATAGTAGCTCCCAGTATGCCGCACTCCTCGGAATCCACACCGTTGATGGTCTTGATCACTATCTCTTCCTGCCCGATCAGCTCATCAACTGCAACGCAAAATCTTCTTTCAGCCACAGAGACTACAAGCACATAGGTATTGTCATTATTGGCGTCACCGGAGAGTCTTATGCCCAGCACATCCGACATCTTGAAGATCGGCAGCACCTTCCCACGGATGGTAATAACATTCTGCCCGGCCACGTCTTTTATATCCGCTTTTCTGACACGCAGTGTTTCTTCAATCATCGATTGCGGAAGCGCGTAATATTCCGACCCGATTCTTACCATCATCGCCTGGATAATGGCAAGCGTAAGCGGCAGGCTGATTCTGAAGGTGCTCCCCTCGTCTTTTTTGGTAACAACCTCGCAATATCCATTCAGCTTGGCAACATTGGTCTTGACCACATCCATACCCACGCCGCGGCCGCTGAGTTCCGAAGAAACATCTTTGGTCGAAAAGCCCGGGAGGAAGATAAGATTGATAGCAGCCTCGTCGGACATCTTCAAGGCCTCATCTTCGCTGACAAAGCCCTTGCTGACTGCCTTACGCTTGACCGCATTGGCGTCAATGCCCTTGCCGTCATCAATCACCTCTATTACAATCTGGGTGCCCTTCTGGTAGGCGCTGATTATTATCCTTCCCTTGGCAGGCTTGCCTTTTGCTTCCCTGTCTGCCGCATTCTCTACTCCATGGTCAACAGAATTCCTGACAATATGGATAAGAGGGTCTCCGATGTTCTCGATAACACTCTTGTCCACTTCAGTGTCTTCTCCGAATATTTCAAGATTTATGTCCTTGCCGATGCTGTGTGAAAGGTCTCTCACCATCCTTGGGAATTTGGCGAACACCTTCTGGATGGGCTGCATCCTGATTTTTATGACAGCAAGCTGCAGGTCCGACGTTACCCTGTCAAGAAAACTGGTTGTTTCGAGCAGGTCTTCAACATTCTGGTCTCCCGAATAGGAAGAATCAAGCTTAACGGCAAGGTTGAGCAGCCTGTTTCTGGCCAGCACAATCTCTCCCGCCAGATCCATAACCTTGTCTATGCGGTTTATCTCGACCCTGAGAGTCGAAACCACTTCTCTTTCCTTGCTTATCTGCTGTACCGCGTCTTCGGGATGTGGCTGCGGCTGAACAGTATCCTGCGCAGTTGCCTGGGGCTGCGGCTCAGGCTCAGGTTTAGAAGCGGAAGCCGGTTCAGGACTTTCAGCCACGACCTCAACCTTCTCTGCAGCCTCAACCGGTTCAGCGGCTGCAGGCTCCGGCGCGGCAACAGGCGCAGACACGGCTTCAACCGCTGCAGGCGCGTCCGGCGCATTAAACACATTGTCAAGCTCCTTGACAAGCTCTGAAATGTCTTCTTCTTTTGAGTCCCTCGCGCCGACATGCTGGATAAGCAGGCGCAGCATATCCACAGTCTTGAGGATGACGTCCATGATAGTCCTGTTGAGCGCCATCTCTCCGTCGCGGACCTTTTTCATTATGCTTTCAGCGCGGTGGGCCACATCGACAATAGACTGAAAGCCCAGAAATCCGGCCGCGCCCTTCAGGGTATGCATACCACGGAATATCTCATTGAGGATGTCCTTGTCGTAGCCCCTGGATTCCAAGTCGACAAACATCGGGTCGATTTTATCTAATGTCTCTTCGGCCTCGGTAACAAACTCATCGATGATCTCTTCCATTTCATCGGCCATATTACGCTCCCGCTTTCAGAGATGGTCTCTTGTCCGCAATCTTTTCGAGCTTCTCCTTCAATATCTCGGCGGTAAAAGGCTTTACAACATAATTGTCGACTCCGGCCTTGATAGCTGTTATAACCTTGTCTTTTTCAGCTTCGGCAGTAACCATAAGCACGGGCATATCCTTCAACGCGTCATCCGCCCTCATATGCTTGAGCAGGTCGATGCCCTCCATAACCGGCATGTTCCAGTCGGTGATCACCAGACCATACCCGCCGCCCTTTAGCTTGGTCAAGGCCTGTGAGCCATCCTCGGCCTCTTCGATATTTTCATATCCGAGCTGTTTGAGCAGATTCTTGACTATACGTCTCATAGTCGGGAAATCGTCAACTACCAGCACCTTGATTTTAAAATTAAACATGGCCATCCTCATTCACCCCTGAACATCTTCTTTAGTATCTTCTTGACACTATCGCTTATCTGTTCTGCATTGGCAGGCTTGACAAGATAGTCGTCGACACCCGCTTCATGAGCTTTTTTCTTTTCTTCATCATCCGCTTCCGTGGTTACCATGATTACGGGCAAGCCCTTCAGGTTTTCATCGGCCCTTATGTTCTTTGTCAATTCTATGCCGTCCATATACGGCATATTCATGTCGCTGACGATAAGATTGATATTTTCGACACCAAGTTTCTCCAGTGCATCCAGACCGTTTTCTGCAGTAACAATCTCATATCCCTTGGCCTTCAGATAGAGACTCAACAGTTTTCGCGTGGTTTTGTCGTCATCAACAACAAGAATTTTCATACACTGACTCCTCTTTGGCTGCTTTAGTAATCCTATATTTTCTGATAAACAATTACCTTATTAATAACCGTAGGCTTGAACGCCCTGGTTATATTATGAAGACTCTCGGATGTGCCGATGAAAAGATACCCGTTGGGTCTCAGCGAATCATAAAGCGCAGAGACCGCCTTTTGTTTTGCCTTGTCATCAAAATAGATAAGCACATTCCGGCAGAAGACGACATCGAATCCCCTCAGCGACTTTGTGTCCTTGTCGTCTATCAGATTCACGTTAATAAACTTGACCATGGTCTTGACCGATGAATCCAGCTGGTATTGCTGATTGGCGTTGGTGAAATATTTCTTCATGAAATGCTCGGGAACATTTCTTATGGAGTAGGATCCATAAAGCGCGTTACGGGCCGAAGCGATAACCTGAGCGCTCAGGTCCGACGCGACTATCTCTTTCCTCAAAACTGCAGTCTCGGTTTTTTCAAGAAGCATCATGCCGAGAGTGTAGGCTTCTTCTCCCGTTGAACTGGCTGCGGACCAGAATCTTATATCCTTGCGCCCGGCCTTGCCGTTTTCGGCAATGATTTTTGGAAGCAGCTCATTCATGAGCGCGTCAAACTGCAGCGGCTCCCTGAAAAAGAAGGTTTCGTTTGTGGTGACCAGATCGAAAAGCAGGGCATGCTCTTTCTTGTCGCCGCCGAATTTCAGTATATAAAGATAGTCCTCATAGCTCTTCAGGTTCTTTTCCTGAATCTTCTTACCAAGCCGGGTCTCAATAAAATACTTCTTGTTATCGGGTATGAATATACCGCTCTTTTCATATATAAAATCCCTAATCTGCCGGAAAGTCTCATCAGAGAGAACCATTGGTGTCATAATGTAGCCAGCGCCTCGCTTATCTTTTCCCTGACATCGGGATTAGGATGGTCCTCATACTGGATGAGGGCCTCAAACGCCTCTCTGCCGCCTATTTCCCTTATCGAATCAATAACCGATATGGCAACGGGTATATATTCATCATTAACAAGATGCTTTATTCTCTCTATCGCTTCCTCTCCGGCAAGACAGGATACCACAACTTTGACGGCATAAAAACGCACACCGGGATCGCCGTCTTCAAGGGAAGTCAGTAGTTCGGCTGAGCATATATGGGCATCGCCTAGAGCTATAACAGCCGCTTTTCTGACATCGGCGTTCCGATTACCGAGAAAAGGAATGATCGTTTCAACGGCTGATTCAGATCTCAGCCGGCCCAGTCCGCCTATTGCTTCCGCCACAACTCCCGGGTCGGAATCAGCGGCAAGACTCTTAAGAATATCGATGTCGTGAACAGAGCTTGCGATGATTTGACGTATATTGGCCCCATAACCCGACATATCTGCGATAAAAGACTCTGAATCGATCCTTATTAGAGCTTCAACGAGTTTTTCGATTATATCATTATAGTTTTCTACATCAAGCAGCCCCTTCAAAACAGTGAAGGCCTGTCTGGAGCCAATCAGGCCAAGCGCCTCGATAGCGGATTTCCGGACATGAGCGTCCGGGTCCTTAAGGGCAGTCTCCATAAGCTCTTCGACCGGATCGCTCACGCCTATCTTGCCGAGAGCCTCCGCTGAAGCCCTCCTGAGGTCCCTGCTTACATCATTCAGGTAAACGGCAAGATTCACAGCAGCCTTTTTGCTGCCGATCTCACCAAGGATGCCGATGACGAAACACTTGCCGCGGAACTTCAGATCCGAAGAGTTGAGCAGGTTTATTAGTCCGTCTTCCGCGTCTATTGCGAGTATGCATTTCTTCACACTCCAGAGTTTTTCGTCGGTATCCGGATCATCAGGATCGAGGGAGCCGGCAGTTTCGACAAGCAGCTGCAGCGCCTCAGCGCTTTTCATCTGGGAAATACCCTGCATGGCTATCATCTTTTCCTCCCAGTCGCCTGTTTCGAAAAGCCTGATAATATGTTCGGGAAGATCGGTCATGTCCGGAGTGACGCCTATCTGCACAATACTCTTTACCACCGAAAGCTTTTCATCCTCGGTAGCCTTTGGCAGATATGACACAAGCGCCGGAAGGGCTGCGGTCGCGCCCAGAGTTCCGAGAGTCTCTATAGCCGAGAAACGCACTGCTTCAGAGTCGCTTGCCAGCAGCGATGCGATTGCAGGTATCGCCTCTACGGCCCCAAGCTCGCCAAGCGACTGCAGCGCATAAAAAAGGACCCATTCTTCATCTATCAGCCTGCGCGTAAGATGCGGAATTGCCGCGCGGTATCTGAGATCGCCGAGGGCCTTGGCTGCGGCCGCCCTGACATTCGCATTTTCATCATCAAGCATGGGGACTATCTTCGATGCATCCGCATTGGTCTGTATTTCGCTCAACAGGTCTATGGCGAATTTCCGGAGATCATGGTCTTTGTCCCTTAAAAGCGGGTAAAGAAGCGGAACAGACACAGCTCCCAATTGTCTCATTATTATCAATCCGGTGTTTCTGAGGTATGACCCTTCGCGCAGGAGAGGAAGGGCCATATACGCTACCGTCTCTCCGCCTATCGCGATAAGAGCCCTCATGGCCGCATCCTGAACCCCCGTATTTTCATCGCTCAGAGCTTTGATTAAAGGATATATCCCTCTTGCGTCCCCTTCGGATAGGCCATCCGCCGCCTGTCTCCTCACAGAAGGATCAGGAGACTGCAGTTTTGTAATGAGTCTGTTAATGTTTCTGATCATTTGGATCTCCCCCTACATCCGCCTGCAGACCCACCGTCGGTCCGTTATTTATATAATTACATATTATATATAAATAATCAAAAAAATTCAGTCTTTTAAAAGACTTCTCCGGGGAATTCAGCCCCTGAATTCATTCATTTTCCCCTTGAGTTTAAGCAGGGCCTTTCCATGCAGCTGACAGACCCTCGATTCAGTGATATCGAGTACCTTTCCTATCTCTTTCATGGTAAGCTCCTCATAATAGTAAAGCGAAATGACAAGTCTCTCTTTTTCCTGGAGTTCGTCTATCACCTTGCCAAGCTGGGTCCGCAGTTCCTTCAGGCTCAGTTCTTCAATAATATCCCTATTGCTGTCGGACGCGATACACTGAAGAATGTCGAGAGTCTCGCCGTCGGCGTTTACTCCCATATCATCGAGATTCAGCATTCTAAGACAGTTTGCAGAGGCCAATATTTTGTGAAGTTCGTCAAGAGACATGCCGAGCTTCTCGGCAGCCTCTTCATCGGTCGCGCTTCTGTGTTCAATCCTCTCGATTTCGTCGTAGGCGCGCCTGACCTCATCGAGCTTTTTTCTAACGTCTTTGGACGACCACTGCATCGACCTGACCTCATCGATTATCGCGCCCCTGATCCTGAAATCCGCAAATGTGCTGAGGGTAGTATTCATCGAGGGATCGAAGCGGCTAACAGCCTCAAGAAGGCCGACAATGCCGGCGGATATCAGATCATCTACCGTAAGTTCGGCAGGCAGGCCGAAGGCATATTTATGGGCATAATACTTCACCCTTGGGAGAAACTGCTGTATTATCTCTTCTTTGCGTCCCGGTGATTCCGCAGCGCCATAGGGACTCAACATCGGCTGCGCCCCCGATCATAATTTATTTTTATATGCAGCAGACAGATCCAATCCCCGGCAAATACGCATATTCACATTCAGAAAACGGACTTGCCGCAACGGAAACATCTCCCATATTTCAATGTATCAAACCCGAACAATAAAAACAAGGAAAAAATACTTACCATATTTCGCGTTTTTCACGGTACTGGCTTTCTTGCCGGCTGAAGACAGCCGGATAAAGGCGCGATGTCTGGAATATCAGGGCTGCGCGAGCAGCAGGGCAAGCGTTCCGATGAACTAAAATATATATTCTAAAACAGATGCTCAATACACGCCTGCGGATTAATTCATCGCGCCGAAAGCCGGTTGACTTCAGCCGCCGCAAACCGCTATTGGAGGTTCTCAGCCTCCGACCCTCAACGCCTGCTTCAACATGATCTGAAGGCCTCCCTTTACTCCTCCAACAGGATCATTCATTATCTTGCCTGCAACAGCCGCGATTTTTTTCGCAAATACACTGTTCGGGAATAATGATATGTATCCCTTCTGGGCAATGATAGCGTCTTTTACGCCCGGCTCAAGCGGCAGATAGCCTATATAGTCTATCGACAGTGAAAGAAACTTGTCCGTCACGACTGCGATCTTCCTGAAGGTGTCAAACGCCTCTTTTTCGCTTCTTGCCGTATTCACAAGTATCCTGAAGGTCTTCTCCCCGAAGTCGCGGAACAACACCTTTATAAGGGCATAAGAGTCTGCGATCGATGTGGGTTCGGGAGTAACGACAACAATAGTTTCCTGCGCGGCGCTGCAGAAAAACAGCACATTGTCCGATATGCCGGCGCCTGTGTCTATAAGGCATATATCCACGGGGATCTCAAAGCTGTCGAGTTCGGAAAGCAGCCTGAGTCTCTGACTGTCCGTCAGCTTTGTAAGTTCCCTTACACCGGAACTGGCCGGAATGATCTTAATGCCCATAGGGCCGTCGGCGACTATCTCATTGAGGCTCTTTGTGCCGTTCAGCACATGCTTGAGATTGAACTGTGGAGTAATGCCGAGCAGCACGTCAATATTGCTGAGGCCGAGGTCTGCGTCTATTATGAGCACTTTTTTATTGATGCCCGCGAAATAGAGCGCCAGATTGCCGACCAGATTGGTTTTTCCGACACCGCCCTTCCCGCTCGATACTGCTATTATCCTTGGTTCGTTAGTTTTCACAAACACCTCCGGCCACAAGTCCGGCCACATACTCCTCTGTCGGCACCCTGATATCATCCGGGACCGAGGGGCCATCCGCAAGAAATGCGCACGGTCTGTCTGCAAGCAGCGACATATTATATATGTTTCCAAACTGTGTAGCCATATCCAGTTTGGTAAAGCCTATCGTATCCATTGAATACGGAACCGTTTGTTCCCAGTGCCTGATCGCCGAAGGCATGTCCATCGAGGCATCCATCAGAAAACATTTGTTAAGCGGGAAAGACTTCGGGAATACCTCGCAGGTAGATTTCATTATATCCTCATAATTGTTTCCGGGAGTGTCCACCAGCAGAGCCGGCCCCTTTTGCGATTCTTTGTATATGATGCCCGGCAGTTCGGACACGCCGGATGCGAACTTCAAATCACACCGCAACTGTCGCGAGAGTTCCTTCATATATGCAATCGACCCGATACGCTTTGAATCGAGCGTCACAAGGCAGACCTTCCGGCCCCGGCGTGAGAGCAGGTAAGCAACTTTCGACATGGTCGTAGTCTTGCCGATACCCGGAGGGCCGAAGAACATATACCCGTTCTCATCATACACAGTCTGCCCGCTGACCTTCAGGTCTTCGCTTATGGCGCTGATCAGGCTGCCGGCCGTATCTCCCGCTTTTTCCACAAGGGACATCGCAAACTGCGGGTCCACTCCCCGCCTCAGCAGCATGCCATAAAGCCGTTTCCTGTTGCCGCTGATTCTCAGGGTTGGGACAACCGGGCGTAGTGTCTCTTTCAGCGCATTAATCTCTTCCCTCAGAGAGCGTATTTCCCGAAGCATCTCTTCGCTGAGGCTGACCCTCTCACCCGATTCCGAGCCGGCCACACTTTCCTCGCGAAACAGACTGTCGTCGTTTTCGTCTATTGCTGCGGTTACCTCGACAGCATCCTTGTTCATTATCCCGAAGGGCCCCGACTTAAGCGTCCTGCTCGAAAGGATGACCGCATCGGCTCCGAGTTCCTTCTTTACCATCTCAAGGGCCTCTTTAAAGTTTCTGCCGATAATCTTCTTGATCTTCATCCTGCCCTCCTTCCGTCCTGGCTTTTACCGTCATCAGTCCACTTTTATGCTTCCGATTGAAAACACCTTCGTGCCGGGCGCTATTTCAGCGTGAGAAACCACGATAAGACTGTTCGATATCCTCTCCGCCATTTTCTTGAAAAACCTCCTTGTTGCAGGTCCGCACATAATCACGGGCTGATACCCCTTCATGAGCACGGCCTCGAAACCTTCTTTCATGCTCGCGACAATCTTTTCAACCATCTGGGGCTCCAGATCGAGATACTGCGCGCCCTGCGGAAGCGTCTGTATACCTTCCACCATCACCCGCTCCACCTGGGGATCAACCACTATGACCGACACCGAGCCGTCCGGATTCTGTATCTGTTTCGTGATGCTGCGCGCAAGAGACTGCCGGGCATGCTCGGCCAGTATCTCGGGGTCTCTCGTAGTCGACGCGTAATCCGACAGGGTTTCAAGTATGGTCTGCAGGTCCCTGATCGACGTGCGTTCCTTGAGCAGGTTCTGCAGCACGCGTTGAACCACTCCCAGATGCAGCTGCCCGGGGATAAGGTCTTCTACTACTTTTGGTTGCGTTCTCGCAAGAGCGTCGAGCAGTCTCTGGACATCCTGTTTGCCCAGCAGCTCATGCGAATAATTCTTTATGATCTCCGTGATATGTGTCGCTATGACCGACGGCACATCAACAACCGTGTAGCCGGCAAGCTGCGCCCTGTCGACATCCTTCTCATCTATCCAGACAGCCGGCAGGCCGAATGCCGGGTCTTTTGCGGGGATTCCCACAATCTTGTCCTTTTCGGTGCCAGGGGATATTGCAAGATATTTCCTGAGCATGACCTCGCCGTTGGCCACTTCAACGCCTTTGACAAGTATTGAATAGCTGGTCGGTTTCAGCGAAAGATTGTCTTTTATATGCACGGGCGGCACTATGAAGCCCATATCTGAAACTATCTGCTTTCTGATAGCCCTTATACGCGCAAGCAGGGGGGCCCCGGTCTCGACAAGCGGTATCATCGCATATCCTATTTCAAGTGTAAGAGGGTCGAGAGGAAGCAGGGATTCCAGGTCTTCCTCGGGTTTGACGGCGCCCTCGGCCTCGGCAGGCGCTGCCGCTGCGATCACCTCTTTCTTTATATTCTCATTTACAAAATAGGCGCCCACGCCGGTAATCGCCGCAATCATCAGAAACGGGATATGAGGAAGGCCCGGTATTAACCCGAGGACAGCGAGGACAGCGGCTGCAGAGGCAAGCGCGCGCGGATTGCCCAGCAGCTGCTTCGAGAATTCTTCGCCGAGATGCGCCTCGGTGGCCGCCCTTGTGACCACTATACCTGCCGCCGTAGAGGTGATAAGGGCCGGTATCTGCGCCACAAGTCCTTCACCGACCGTCAGCAGTGTATAGGTCTGCACGGCATCGTACACATTCATGTTTTTCTGGAGCACGCCTATCATGAAGCCGCCCACGATGTTGATGACCATTATGATTATGGCCGCAATGGCGTCACCCCGGATGAACTTGCTCGCGCCGTCCATGGACCCGTAGAAGTCAGCCTCCCTGCTGATATCCTGACGACGCTGTCTCGCCTCTTTCTCGTCGATAAGCCCCGAGTTCAGGTCCGCATCGATGCTCATCTGCTTTCCGGGCATGGCGTCGAGAGTAAACCTGGCGGAAACTTCAGCTATTCTGCCTGCGCCTTTGGTGATGACGACAAAGTTGATTATGACGAGGATGATGAATACGACGAATCCGACCACAAAATTTCCGCCTATGACAAACTCGCCGAACGCCTGGATCACGCGTCCGGCAGCCTGTGTGCCTGTGTCGCCGTGGGTGAGGATCAGTCTTGTGGAGGCGATATTTAGCGACAGCCTGAGGAGGGTCGCAACCAGCAGCACCGACGGAAAGACCGAAAAGTCGAGCGGCCTGGCCACATATGAAGTCACCAGTATCACTATTATGGCAAGCGTGAGACTGAATGACAGCGCCATGTCGAGTATCAATGGCGGCACAGGTATTATCATCAGGCCGAGTATGAACATTATACCCACCGCCATCAGAATATCCGTTCTTTTATATGCGCTGTCGTTCACAATCAGTTACCCCAGGACCTTTCCCTTTTCCTTGTAGACTTGAGCAAGGATGGCCGCGACCGCCTTGTAAAATATCTCGGGGATCTCCTGTTCAAGCTTCAGGCCGAACAGCGCCCTTGCAAGGGGTTTGTTCTCGATTACAGGCACATGGTTCGCTTTAGCTATCTCCCTGATCTTTTTCGCCACCAGATTGGCCCCCTTGGCAACCACCCTGGGAGCTCCCATCCGTTCGACATCATACTTTAGCGCAACTGCAAAATGTGTCGGGTTGGTGATTATAACGTCCGCCTTCGGAACCTCCTGCATCATCCGGCGCCGCGCCATCTCGCGCTGGACACTCCGGATGCGCTGCTTGACCATCGGGGACCCTTCGATCTCCTTGTACTCCTCCTTGATCTCATCCTTGGTCATCTTTTTCTGCCTCGTGTAGTTCCACTTCTGATACGCAAAATCGGCAGCCGCGAATATCGTCAGGACCAGGGCCGATATCATAATCAGCTTCTTTATCTGGACAAACGCGTAGTCCACAATCGTCGGCATGCCCATGTCCACAAGCAAGGGCAGGTTGAAGACCTCCTTTTTGAGCAAAAAATAGAGTATCAGGCCGAGCGCCGCCACCTTCAGCAATCCCTTTACGGTCTCAAACACCATATTCAGACTGACCAGCCGCTTAAGGCCGCTGAGAGGGCTGAGCTTAGACAGGTCCAATTCGAGCGGTTTGGTAGTGATCAGAAACCCGGTCTGTAAAAAATGAATTACCATTACCCCGAAAAGGATCAGAGCCAACAGCGGCATCATCATAAGGCCTATCTGGGCAGTGTCTTCCCTGAAGATATATATCAGCGACGTTTCGTTGAGAGGGGTCGTCACGCCCCGCACAAGCGAACCCCTGAAATAGTTGACAAGCGAGGCAAAAAAAGCACTCCCGAACACAAAGAACAGGAATATCGTCCAAAGAGGAAACAGGGACGTCAACTCACGGCTTTTGGGGACATCGCCCTCTTGCCGGGCTTTTTCCAGCCGTCGGCCGGTTGGTTGTTCTGTGCGACTCTCTTTATCCTGTTCGGCCATACTATCTCACCAAATACATTGCTGCGTCTTTAATATGAACAAATGACCTCGTCATCACCATAAACACATAACCGAGCGAAAGGGCCATGAACATGACGCCAGCGCCGATAAGTAGCGGAAAACTCACAAAGAATATGTTGGCCTGCGGCATCGCTTTGGAAAGAAAACCCATCGAAAGATTTACGAGCGTCTGCACCAGGAAAATGGGCGCCGCTATCTTGAATGCAAGCGGGAAAAAAATGGCGTTGAGTTTCATGATCGCCTCAAAGACGCCGTTATACTGCAAAGTTCCCATAGCGAAACTGCTCACTATCGCCTCGATGAAATAATGATGTATATCCAGTATGAAAAAAAGCCCCATACCCATAAGAGTGTAAAAGAGACTGATCGGGTCCAGGGTCTCGCCGAACTGCGGATTGAAGACCGAAGCCATGCCCAGTCCCATGGCCAAACTCATCCAGGATGCGGCCGCCTCCATGGCCCCGAGCACAATCTTTACCATCATGCCAAGCGCGGTCCCCATGAAAAAGGCCTCGAACAGGCTCATCAGTAGATTGTCCTGATTTACAGTCACAACAGGCAGGAGCAGCAGCGTAATAGCCAGGCCCAGCGAGGCCTTGACGACCACGGGTGTATGAGTGGCGGAGAGGAAAGGTATAAACGAGATCATCACCATCACCCTTATGAACACCGGCACGAATTTTTCCCCATAGATATTGGCTATAGTATAAAATTCCATAATTTATCTCACGTAGACCGGGAGATTTGCGATTATATCATGCGTGAACCCGATCATTACTTTTACCGTCCATGGCAGGGTCAGTAAAAGTGTGATAAAAACGGCCACGATCTTGGGAATGAACGTAAGTGTGACCTCCTGAAGCTGGGTGATGGCCTGGAAAATACTTATCGCCACTCCGACGACAAGGCTTACGAGGAGCACCGGACCTCCCACCAGCAGGACCGTCTCGAAAGTCTGTCTCGCCACCTGGTTCAAGAGTTCTATCGTCATCGGAAGCCCTCTATCAGCGAGCCTATCAGCAATCCCCATCCGTCCACAAGCACAAATAGCAGCACCTTGAAAGGCATCGAAACCATAACCGGAGGCAGCATCATCATACCCATGGAGAGCAGCACGCTGGCCACTACCATATCTATAACGAGAAAAGGCAGATAGATCAGAAATCCTATCTCGAACGCCCTTTTGAGTTCTCCTATAGCAAACGCAGGCACAACTACCCTTAGCGGCAGGTCCATCGCCTTTTCCGGGCGCTCTGCCCTTGATATCTTCAGGAAAAGGGCAAGATCCTTCTCCCTGGTCTGCTTCAGCATGAATTCCTTCAGAGGAACAGAAGCCTTGTCCAGAGCCTCTTCGGATTTGATCTCCTTTTTCGTATAAGGCACATATGCCTCTGTGTAAATCTTGTCCATAACCGGGCCCATGACAAACAGTGTGATAAAGAGAGCAAGTCCGACAATAACCTGTTGCGGCGGCACCTGGGGCGTGCCGAGGGCCTGACGCAGAAATGAAAGAACTATCACGATCCTGGTAAAACAGGTTGTCATTACGAGAATAGCCGGCAAAAAGGCTATGACCGTAAGCATGAACATGAGTTCGACAGGCGAATTAAGTCCGAGGAACCCTGTCTGGGCAGGCGCGGGAGCGGCGGCAAATGACACTGCAGGTATCATAAATATAATTGCGGCGACAATGGGAAATATTTTGGGAAACTTGCCTCTGATAAAATCCCTGATGCCGGAAGTCCTGGCCTCGGTCCCGGCCCGCATCTCGGCCATTGCCGCATCCACTTCAGCCTGATTCAGCTTGCCGAGCAGGGAAATATTCGCGTCGGCCACTCCAAGCACAACATAATCCTTCAGGATCTTGACAATTGCGACACCCTTCTTCGGCCCTAATGACTGGTAATGCACCAGCTCGATGATCCCGTTTTTGGTCATCATCCTGCCCTTCAGATACCTGAGCAGATACCATAGCCCCCCGAGGAGAGCCAGAAGAATTATTGCCGCTTTTATCAGTTCGAATCCCATTTCGTCTTCTCCGGTACACTTACTTGAGCTGCTTGACCCTCTCTGCAGGGCTGATAATATCGGTAAGCCTGATACCAAAACGTTCGTTTACCACAACAACCTCTCCCCTGCCTATAAGCCTGTCATTGACGAATACCTCCATCGGCTCTCCGGCCAGTTTTTCAAGGGCGACAACCGACCCCTGACCAAGCTGGAGGAGTTCCTGCACCAGTATCTTCGTTCTGCCGATAACGACTGTTACCTCGAGCGGTATATCGAGAATAAAATTGATATCTTTGGTTGCGGTTTGCTCGGGGTTCGCCTGCTCCTGGAACTCGGGAATTTCCATGTCTTTTACATCGTCAGCCATTTCATGCTCCTTTCATCGGTAATGCGTCTGGGACATAACGTTCCAACGCAATAAAACATACATTATAAAACCGAGCTTACCTTCAGCGCGTAAGACCCCCGGTAAATTCCAAAGGCCCCCTTGAACTTGGGGCTGCCCTCTATAAGTATTTCTATCTCCTCATCTACCCGGCGATCCAGCATGAGAAGATCGCCCACTTTAAAGTCTATAACCCTCTCCACATCGACGTTCGCCTTACCCAAAACCCCCTGTATATCGACAGGTATCTCCTTAAGACGCTCTTTCAGCCTGTCGAGCCATTTCAGATCCAGCTCATCCCTGTCAGCGGAGAACGCGCTATAGAGTTTTTCCTTAATTGGCTCAACTGTTCCGTATGGTATGCAGAGATAAGCCTTGCATTGCCTTCCCTCCATCTCCAACACGAATTCAACCTTGATAACAACATCTACCGGGGTTACAATGTTAACAAATTGCGGGTTCATCTCAGACCTGACATATACCGGCTTAAGCGGATAGATGGCTCTCCACGCTTCTTCCATATCAGCAAAGAACATCAGGACGACCTTATGGATGATCTTCTGCTCAATGGGAGTGAACTCCCTGCCTTCAGGCTTGTAATATGATTTGCCGGTGCCGCCAAAGAAGAATTCGATCAGCGTAAATATCAGCTGCGCGTCAAATACAAGAAGTCCGAAGCCCCTCAGCGGGTCCATCTTGAATACATTGATGCTCGACGGAAAGGGCACTCCCCGCATAAAGTCGTAGAATTTGGTTATCGTTACATTGACATTGGTTATCTCAACCATCCTTCCTATAGCCGCCGACAATGAAAGTCTGAAACTGCGCGCAAGACGTTCGTTGGCTATATCCAGAGAAGGCATCCTGCCGCGGACGATCTTCTCCTGTCCGGTAAAGTCATAAGACTTAACGCCGGACGGCTCGACCCCCGTTTCGGTCTCGACAGCCCCGTCCTGGATACCCTTTAATAGCGCATCGACTTCGTCCTGGGAGAGAATATCGTCCATTAATAACCGTCCTTTTTATTGCATTACAAAATCAGTCAAATACACATTTTTGACATTGCCGGCCCCCAGAGCCTGGTTCATCCTTGCGTTTATCTCGTCCTTGAGCTGCAGCTTGCCTTCGGGAGGAAAAAGCGATTCCGAAGACTTGCTGGTCAGCAGCGTAATAATCGCATCGCGTAACTGGGGAGTTTTTGCCTTGGCCTTGTCCACTAGAGAAGTGTTAGCCAGCTCAAGCTGTATGGACACCTTGAGGAATTTCGGGCCGCCTGCGTCATTGAGGTTCACAACAAAGGGTTCGAGGGAGAACATGGCGACATCCTCCATCTTGGTGTCAGCCTTTTTATCGCCGCCAAAGAATTTGGGGACAACCAGAAAACCGACCACTGCCAGCGTCACAGCCGCCGCCGCAATCACGATGATCATCATCAGTTTTTTCTTTTTGTTTGGCGCAGCAGCCTCCTCAGCCGGGGCTTTTTCTGAATCGGCATCCTTTTCAGCCATATATTCCTCCTATATACGTAATAATATTCAGGTAAAAGCATATACTTCCATGGCAGGGTTTGCACAGATTGTGCCAAAAGATATCATATTGATTTAATGTGGCTTTTTAAGAGTGGGGTCAAGAAGATGACAGTCAAACAGGAGATATCGCCACCTGACCGTCAAATCACTAACTGCCGATTCCGGGAATCTGGTATTAAAAAAAGATTTATAGTATACTTTTATACAAATAAAACCTGGCTGACAGCCGGAAGAAAATAGAGAGGTAATCAGCATGTCCAAACCGATTCTTATTATGCCGTGTCTCGATATGCAAAACGGACGGGTTGTCAAGGGAGTGCATTTTGTAGATATCAAGGATGCAGGCGATCCGGTAGAGTGCGCAAAGGCTTACTGCAGTAAAGGAGCCGACGAACTTGCCATGCTGGATATCACCGCCACTGTCGAAGGCAGAGCCACCATGATCGACGTGGTTAAAAAGGTCTCAGCAGTAACGACTGTTCCTTTTACAGTAGGAGGCGGTATATCCGATCTGAAGTCGGCAGAGGCTGTTCTTGCAGCCGGCGCAAATAAGGTGTCTACCAGCAGCGCGGCATTTCGCAAACCCGAAATTATAGCTGAAATGCTAAAAGCCTTCGGGGCCGAAAAGGTGACAGTAGCAATAGATGTAGACCGGAATGACTCCCTTCCTTCAGGCTACGAGGTCTATATTGACGGCGGACGCACAGCCACCGGGGTGGATGCGGTTGAATGGGCAAAGCGTGTTGATGGCTTTGGAGTGCCTGTGATTCTGCCTACCAGCAAAGCCGGCGACGGAGCCAGAACAGGTTATGACCTACCGGTAATCCGGGCCATAAGCAAAGCAGTGTCGGCGGAAGTCGTGGCCTCGGGCGGCGCCGGAAAAATCGAGCATTTCCTTGAAGCCGTGCAGGCAGGGGCTACCATTCTGCTGGCCGCGTCGATATTCCATTTCGGAATCATCGGGATTGGGGAATTGAAGGCATATTTGCGCTCTAATGGTGTAAATGTAAAATAATCGTACGGGCGAGATTACCTAGTCCGCGACAAAACGTAATGCAGGGGCGATTCGCGAATCGCCCCTGCGAATATTCACATCAGGGCGCCCACACAGGGTTGTCCCTGCATTAAGTTGTAAGGGAATCCCCCGCCGGAGATGGTCCGGTCGCTGGATAACAGATATTGAATTGCCCCGTTATTTCTTGAATGTGGCTGTGACTGTGGCTGCCTTTGTAACTTTGATCGTACAGACCGATATACTTGTGCCATTGCCGGTCTCCGTGCCTCCAAGCGCCGCGCATGTCCCGTTCCATGTTGCCTTTGACAATGAATTCGCCTTTGCTGATATCGTTACCGTCGATCCTTTGGTGTATTGCCCTGCATCCGTTTTCGTCTTAGGATAAATATAGCTTATTCCTGAAGGAGTCGATACCACGCTGCCTGATCCGGTTCCGTTGGCGTTGGCCGAAATCTTCAAATAAGCAATCAACTGTCCGCCGCGCACACACCGGACATAGAGGTGGTTGCTCTTACCGTAGTTGTAAACAAAGCCATCGTGGAAGTTAACATACCACGCGTAGTCGCACCACGAGTTCGTCGAATAGTAAACGTAGGTAGTAGACGACCAATAGCCAGTCGAAACTGTGCTCGGGAAATATGTGGTATTGATTGCAGGATCATGCCGGCTGCTATCGGCTAGAGATTTCAGCTCCATGACATCAGGTAGCCGCCACGCTGTTCCACCGCCCAGAGCAAGGTTATTGCAGTATGTCAGGGCGTCTGCCCAGACCATATCCATTGCGGCACCGCTGCAGGTCTGGTAATTCTGCTCGGCGCTGCACTTTTGCCATATCAGTCCGGAGACGTTGTCGGTAACCGTGCCGTCGCCGTTGTTGGTGTATCCTGCCGCTGCATTGCCGACAAACAACAATACGAGCAGGATTATCAGTGCTACAGTTGTTGTTATATTTCTCATAATGACCTCCTGATGTGTTCGTATTATTACGTCATTCCGGCCCAGCTGGAATTGATATTCCACTTCGGGATTATGCCACGCAACCCTACAATCTAGCAATGCCTTTATGCGCCCCTGCAAATTTCTGTAATAAGCCGCGTCTTCAGGCCCCATGCATACTAGCCTGTTACCACCACATACGACAGCCCTGCGCAATGCGGCCTAGCCTTGAACTCCCTCGGACGGTACGGAACAGCCCGTTCCCCATGCTCTCTGGCTGCGTCTTTAGGCCAAATATTGGCCCTTAGCTTTCGGCCTGCTCCCCTTAAAATTTGCAATAACCGCCATAGCACCCAGTTACCCATCTGTATTATCCGCACAGACTCGCAGGCTTGAGCACCGGCTCATACTTTCCCTGACTTTCTGCTGGGCTACCGGATGCGATAAATCACGCCCGACAAAATATGCTGTTGCTCTGACTCTTTGACACTCCATTTATTAGCCGCCGCGAACACACCGGATAAGTAAGGCGGCGTCCTTAAGAAAGTCGTTGACAATGCCATAATAGAAGTCCAAATAAAACGCGTAGTCTGGCTGGCCTGCGTTCGTAGTAGACGACCAGTTATAGAACGCACGGGGACTGTTAAACACAGCATCCATCGTAGGGCCAGGGTACGGTATGCTATAATTGACAATGGTTTGCAGCTCCTTGTCAGTCGGCAGCCGCCAGTCGTCATGGCCACCCAGCGACAAACTGCCGCAGATAGCGGTGGCATTAGGGTTGAACTTTGCACTATAGGTACCGGACGCCCAATACCAGTTATAAGCATCCCCATAGCCGCTGCAGGTCAGATAATTCTGCCCCACGTTGCACTTCTGCCACATCAGGCCGGTTACATTGTCCGTTACCGTGCCGTCGCCGTGGTCGGTATAGCCACGAGCCTTGGTATAAGCTCCGTCCTGCCCTGTGCTGGCACAGGCTATTACTGAGCCTGATGAGGAGTAACACTTCTTCTGCCCCGTGTCGGGAAGTTTGAAGGCCTGCGTGCTTACGCATAGCGTAAACATAGTTATACATACAACGAGTAAAATCAATCCTCTTTTTCTCATTTTGTCTCCTTCCGTTGTCTGTCATTTGCGGTATCCCCGTATTTTACTCAGATGATAAGCATTAATATTATCCGTATTATACAACCGCTAAAACTGAATTGCAAAATAATAAATAAGTGGCTCAGTATGATTTGACTGGAGTATAATGATTTGCAGCAAAATGAACTACCTCGCAACAAGCTACGAGGTATCTATGAACGGCAAGGAGCTGAAACTCCGATGCAAGCATCGAGAAATTCTTTCGATTAAGTTGTAAGGAAATCCCGCGCCGGAGACGGTCCGGTCGCAGGATAACTGATATTGAATAGCCCCGTTATTTCTTGAATGTGGCTGTAATCACTCCCGCCCTTTTTTAATTTCTTGATTGTGCAGACGGCCTTCCTTGTGTTGTTGCCGGTCTCTTTTCCGCCTGCCTTCAGGCATGTCTTGTTCCACGACGCCTTTGACCCTGCTTTTGCCTTTGCCTTAATTATTACTGTCGAGCCCTCTTTGAATAAACCGGGATCCTTCCTGGTCTTAGGATAGTTATATTTGATCCCTGCAGGTGTCGACACTACGCTGCCTGCGCCGGAACCCTTTGCTTTTGCGGTGACAGTAAAGCTTTGCGTTTGCGACATCTTTAAAACAACGATGTCAAAGAATCCGCTATAGGCATTAAGCGGAGTTCCCCAGGTAGCCCCGCCTTGTCCCGTAACATATATATTGCCGCTGCCGTCCACGGCAATAGCATTAGTCCAATCAATACTTGAATTCCCATAAAAAGTATGCCATGAATAGACGGGATCAATAACAAGCTGATATCGGGCATCGTATTTTTCCGCCCTGAAGCCTATCTCCCCCTTGTTTTCCCTGAACGAAACCTTTACAGGTATTCTCTTGCCCTTTATCTCCTGCCAAGCTACCGGAGCCGACTCCGTCATGTAGCCCTTCTCAAATTTGAACCTTAATGTTCCGTCTTTCTGCAGTTGAACAGGAACATTGTATTTCAGCCTTATCTTAGTTATGTCTGCGCCTGGAGCTACATGATACGTGCTTTCGCTTATACCTTCCTTTGTCGCTTCATATGTCAGACTTATCCCCTCCCACAGATTCTCATATCTCACCTTGTCCAAAGGAAGAGCCTTGTTCACCTTGTTCGATGAAACATTCTTGTTGTCAGCCCTTGGAGTGACCCCTTTTGTCCCCAGGAACTCGACCGAAAGCGCATGGTCCATTGACGCAAGATAAGCCTTGTTCGGCGCAAACCCGACTATATGGGCGCCTGCCTTGAACTACAATATCTTGTTGTCCGCCTGTACCCTGTCTTGCGCAACATTCATTTGCAGGGCTTCAGTATTATTGACGCATATTATGGAAAACATTAATATTGCGGCAATGATAAATATAAAACTCCCCAACAGCTTTCTCTTTGTCTCCATCTGTCCTTTCCTCCACCTGAATTATTAATGAAATACAATTTTAATCATCTATAAAGATATCTACCGGATTACTGGCCGCAAGTTTATGAATATCCATAAAAAAACCCGCGCCGGAGATGATCCGGTCGCGGGATAACAGATAATATAGCGGCTTATTAGTCCAAGGCCTGAAATAAACAGACAACAACAAAACATCAAGAGGGTCAAATAACCGCATGTCAAGCAAAGACTGCATCCTTTCCTATTACACAGTTACAGCCCCCCTCTCTAAAGGCCTGACTGAGTATATATTACTACCTGCAGATTCGACTCTAAATAGTAGCACAATCGTGAATATATTGCAATATGTTTCATTTTATCTTTAGATTTCAGTTGTGTGGACAATCCATCAGGATAGCTCCCGCATAAAAATCATGACCGGGGGACAAAGAGACAACTAAGGGAACGGTTTCAGTCCGTTCCCCGTTGTTTATTGTTTGATCGAAATAAGCAGGTTCAACAGCTCGTCCGTTGTGGTGATGATCTTTGTATTTGCCTGGAACCCGCGTTGGGCTGTGATGAGCTGTGTAAACTGTTCGGCAAGGTCGACGGTGCTGAGTTCGAGTGAGTTTGCAAGAGTCCTGCCGAGGCCGGATGTTTCGGGCGCGCCGACAATCGGCGTTCCGGACTCGCTCGACTGCGCGTACAGATTATTTCCGAGTTTAGCTAACTCCGTCGGAGCGTTAAATCTTGCCAGGGCCACCTGCCCCAGCGTCCTTGTCTGCCCGTTAGTGAATGTCCCGGTTATAACGCCGTCTTCGCCTATGGCAATGTTAGAAACAGATCCTGATGAGTATCCGTTTTGTGTCAGACTGTTCACCGAAAAGTCCGATGCATATTGAGTTGTGCCTGTCAGATCCACAGCAATTGCCTGGCCGGTCGTAGAGCCATTGCCCCAGTCGGCAATGGTAGCTGTGCCGGTTCCTCCCGACTGCAATACTCCTGCATCGGTGAAAACAATTGGCTCCTGAGTGCCTGCATTTTGATAATTGCCATTCGCATCCTGATATACGTAGTGAGCAGACCATGTATTATCTGCAGTTTTGGTCAAATATGCGCTTAACTGGTGAGCGCCGCCGAGGGAATCGTATACCGTAAGAGAAGTTGATTCATTGTACAGGGTTGACGTGGGAGCAGTCGTCGTGCCTGCGGTCCAGGTTCCCCATGCAGTGGTGATAGCCGTGTCGTCAGCATTCAGGTTGGCCGAAATATTTGCGGTCGAGGTCGCAGACGCCGCGCTCTGGCTTGTTGATACGTTCAGGTTTCCGATAACGTTTGTATCGCCAACATACCCCTGCAGAATAGCCCCACTGGAATTTACAATATTACCGTTATCGTCGAGCTTAAAAGCGCCTGCCCTCGTATATGCTCTTGTCCCCGCAGAATTCACAATAAAGAAACCTTCGCCGTCAATCGCTATATCGAGTCCGCTCGATGTAGTCTCAAATGTACCCTGTGAGAATATAGTAGTTACAGCGTCTACATTCACACCGCGGCCTATCTGCGATGTGCTAGTCCCCCCCCCGGTAAATGACTGGCTGAGAATGTCGCCGAACGACATGGTGCTGCTCTTGAAACCTACGGTGTTTACATTGGCGATGTTGTCGCCTATAACCGACAGCCACTGTCCGTTTGCGTTAAGCCCGCTGACCCCTGTGTAAAGTGATGATAATATAGACATGGTATTTCCCCCTAACTTGGTTAACTGCTTGTATTGGCGATACTTACAACATCACTAAGCGAATATTTGTTGCTTCCGACGTACATGTACATCGAACCGCTGTCATTGGTTACCTTGTCCACCACACCGCTCTTCCCGTCACTCGTTGTTATCGTTTTCCCAAGCATGGAAGCAGTGTTGCTGAAAGTCTGCTGCGAAATGAGTGATGTCATGTTTGTGTTCATGTTGGTCATCTGCTCAAGGCTGCTGAATGTGGCAAGCTGCGAAACGAATTCCGTGCTGTCCATCGGATTGAGCGGATCCTGATTCTTCAGCTGTGCAACCAGCAGGCTCAGGAACGCATCCTTGTCCAGCTCGGTAGAAGAGGAGGACGTGGTTGAAGAACTGGATGTGGTTGTGCTTCCCGTGGTCTTGGTTGTACTGCCCGTGGCCGCCGTTGTGTTGTAAAGCGAACTCAGTGAATTGGTTATTGCCGAAGTAGCCATTTTGTTTCCTCCTGTTTCTATGCGAAGAAGTCGGAGAAAGCGTTCTTGGCTTCCCCGTCGCGTCTCTGCTGGTGTTTGGCATGATTATTACCTGACTGCCCGCTGTTGTCCTGATCGTCGCGGACATCTACATGAAAATCACTCACCTTTATTCCTGTATTTTCGAGGGCGTTCTTTATCTGGGGCATGGCCGCGAGGAATGAATCTTTAACGGCCGCCGAATCCACCCTGACATCAGCCCTGAGGACCCCGTTATCAAGACTGAGCCTGATATGCAGGCTGCCGAGATCCGGCGGGTCTATCCTTATCACAATGTCCTGCTGTCCCGTATTTACTGCCTTTGCGATTACCCCGTCAACAGTCGACATTTTGTTTGCGGGGATGGTCTCCTGAACATGCTGCGTCGAACGCAAAGAGGCGTCCTGCGACTGGATCGACTGGCTGTAAATGCCTGCCGCGCTGCCGGAATCCTTTATGTCGCCTTCCCTGCCTGTCACGGCGCCTGTTTTGAACTGCGCCAGAGCCTCGTCGAATGTATCTACATTTTGAGAGGGCATGGCCCCGGTTGTAGCTCCTTCGACATCCTTTCCAAGCTCGAACTGAAATGCGCCATCGGTATCCTGAAACGCGCTGCCGGAGCCGTTGTTCATATTCCCGGGCTTACCTGCTGCGGTTGTCGCATTCCCGGTCAACTGTCCGAAAAGGACTGTTGAATTATTATTTTTCCCCTCTCCGTTTTGCTGGGAGGACAACTCGAACTGCACGTTCTGGGATTTAGTGTCGCTGATTTCAGAAAGCGCTGCGCCATTGGCCCCAATCATAGCCTGGAGTTCAATGCCGGAACCCGGCATCTGAACCCCGATGTCCTGACCTGTGGCAAAAGATTCCAGGCCGAGTGACGATGACGAGCCCGAGTCCTGAGCGGTCAGCGCATTCAGCATAGCCGATGCGTCTTTGGGCTGTGGATTATTCATAATCTGCCGGACTTCTTCAGTAATGCGGTTTATGTTATGCGCCAATCCTATAACCGCATCATCTGAATTCCGCGTTTCCGTTTTTTCGTTTGCTGCGCCGTTTTTCACCTTGTCGCCTGCCGTTGCCGCTTCGTCGGTAGGGCGGTCTGAATTATCCACAGCGGATGACCGGCTGCTTTCCGAAGACGTCTGCGCATTTCCGGCAGAGTTTTTAAGGACCATCATAAAATCGTCGCCCGAAGAGGAAGCCGTCATCGCAGCCTTCCGCCCCTCTGCCGCAGCGGTTCCAACCGATGTAGCGCCGTGTATCATTCAAAATCCTCCTGAACTTCTTTGTATAGAGAGCAATACCTGTGCCAATCTCAGGACAGGACAGAATTCTTAATAAAAATCAACAAAAAAATTAAAGGGCGGATTTGACAGCGCGTTATTATACAGAAGCGCCCAATGAGGGCAGGCGCCGCTAAACTTAAGATATCAGATTGATTTTATTGGATTATTTTGGGACTAAAATGACATGTAGTCGGGACGGAACCCGGACCCGATCCCTTGCATCGGGTCTGTTCTTACGCAAAAAAGATAACCGGCTTGTGAACGTTTATTAATCGAACCGGCTGCTAAATGCCGGCTGTGCGATGTAAAAGGATTATTTCCGTGGAACTTTTTTCCTACCTGGCAGATTTTTCCTTTGAAAACCTGCCTCTGAATATCGCCTTTTTCGAGAGCACGGCAACCCTGTCGGAATCCATCTGCCCAAGTATCTGGCCTGCGGAACGCGCCTTGAGTGATGTCAATATCTGCACCGCAGTGTCGTCATCCAGTTTCCCGAGGGCCTTGGCCGCCTCTTCCGCCGGCATTGCCTCATACATCTTTACAACTTTCATGAGCTGCTCTTTTTTCTTGGCATCGACTCCCTTCATGAGGGTTTCGATCTCCGCCTTGAGTTTCTTGAGTTCATCTATCTTCGCAGTCAGGTCGGCATTCAGTATCTTCAGACGCTCCTCTTCTATCGAGGCGACAGTAGGAGCTCCCCTGACTGTCTTCGCGTCTTTTTTGAGTCCGGACTTTTTTTCCTGCGCATGCGTCAACGAAATATCGGGACCGTAAGATATAAAAAACACGAATGCAAATCCGCACAGGATGCTAACAAGTACCGTTATGACACCGGAATAATCAGATGCCCGTATTTTTTTTATACCGCAAAACCGCATGTTCATCTATGTCCCTTTCTTCTTTCTTCCTGTTTTCTTTTTTTTTCGCTTCCTTTTGCCTGTCATCCACCTTTTCGAATTTTTTTCTTTCCAGGGATGCGGCTGCCATGATCACGGCAGCTTCTTCGAGCCTCTTCGAGCAGCCGGCAACCGTCTCCCTCTGGCGATGAATGAGAAGCGTTATATGATCCAAATGCCGCTGCGCCTGACTGATCTGGTCAATGGTGGCCGGCTTTTTTTCATTTGCCTTCATAGCCGCGCGAAGGGCCGCAAAGTTCTTTTCGAGGCTGAGCAGCCGGTCTTCTTCCTTCTCCAGCTCCTTCTTTGCGAGCACGAAAAGGTTCTTTGTCTCGTCTTCCTCCCAGCGTCTGAGCGTGAGCATGCTTTCAATCGGGCTCTTCATTCATTACCCTCGAATATGGCGCGCAGCTGATTCAACCCTTCACCGAAGCTCACCTTTTCGGCAATACTCTGCTTCAGGAAGGGCCTGATCTGTTCCATTTTGCGTATCGCATAGTCAAGCTTGGGATTGGTGCCGTCCTTGTAAGCCCCGATGGTGATAACGTCCTCATATCTCTTGTATGTGGCGAGCACATCCAGGGCCTTTTGCACTACTGACAGATGCTCTTTGTCAATAATATCCTTCATAAGCCTGCTTATGCTCTGAAGTATATCTATCGCCGGATAGTGGTTATGATTGGCCAGTTCGCGGGACAGGACTATATGTCCGTCGAGAGCCGCCCTCGCCGCATCCCCTATAGGATCATTCATATCGTCGCCCTCAACGAGCACCGTAAAAAGACCTGTGATAGTTCCGTCGCCGTCACAATTGCCGGCCCTTTCAAGGAGTTTCGGCAGCAGATTGAACGCCGACGGCGGATATCCCTTGGTAGTCGGCGGTTCACCGGCGGCGAGGCCTATCTCCCTCTGCGCCATGGCAAACCTTGTGAGTGAATCCATCATAAAAAGCACATCCCTGCCGAGCGATCTGAAATACTCGGCAACCGCCGTGGCCAGAAAAGCCCCGCGGAGGCGTATCAGCGGAGATGTGTCGGATGTCGCAACTATCAGAACGGACCTCTTCAGTCCCTCTTCTCCAAGGTCTTTTTCTATGAACTCGCGCACCTCCCTGCCGCGCTCGCCGATAAGAGCTATCACATTCACTTCGGCGCTGGTATTGCGCGCTATCATGCCGAGCAGCACACTCTTGCCCACGCCGCTGCCTGCCATAATGCCGACCCTCTGCCCCTTGCCGCAGGTCAGCAATGTGTTGATCGCCCTGATGCCGAGATCAAGCGGCTCGACAATGCGCCGGCGCTTTAGCGGATTGATCGGCTCGGAATAAATGGGATAGAGTTGTCCGCCGATCCGGCCCATGCCGTCCATGGGATTGCCCATGCCGTCAAGCACACGGCCGAGCAGTTCCTTGCCTACCCGCACATATCTCTGCCTGCCCCTTGCCACTATTGCAGAGCCCGGCCCAATGCCCCTCATCGCCTGAATTGGCATAAGCAGTATGCGGTCGTCCCTGAACCCGATCACCTCAGCCTCGACATAAGAGTCTTTTGAAAGTTCGTTAGGGTATATAAAGCAGACGTCGCCTATATTGGCCCTCGGGCCAAGACCCTCTATTACAATGCCTACACCCTTGTCTACACGGCCGCAGACCTTGATAGGATCGGCATCCCTGACAAATTCCCCGCACTTAGCTATTACTTGCTGTGGCGATTGCATCACCGATTTCCTTGATAAGTTCTTCGATCCTCGCATCCACCTCGCCCGACGGGGTCTCAATATAACAGCCGCCGATAGTTATACCGGCCGAGGGTTCGATGGTAATGTCCATAAGCCTCGTCTCTCCCCTGAGAGAATCGAGGTTCGTAATCATGGTTTCGTAATCGTCAGGGTTGACCCTGATCATTATCTTTTCTTCGACGCCGCCGAGTCTAGAAAGGGCCTCACGCGTGATGGCCACTACATTGTCGCGGTCTTTTTCGATGTTAGAATAGATGATCTTTTTTGCGATCTCCATCGAGAGGCCAATTATGTCTGGAATTAGCTCATCGGTCTTTTTGGCGCGGAAATGTTCAAGCTCCATGATGACCGAATCTAGTCTCTGCGCAGCATCTCGCACAGCCTGACTGCCGGCCTTCATTCCGTCGGCATAGCCTTTGTCAAAGGCCTCTTTTTCTATCTTCGCACTCTTTTCCCTGTCCGCTTTTTCCTGAGTTTGGCGGTTTAACACTACGCTTCCGGAGTCAAAGCGGGCAGGTTCATAAGGCTGCGCCGACTTGCCGATGTCGCTAGGCGACGAGTTCTTCGCCACCCTTGCCTCCCATGACTATCTTGCCCTCTTCTTCGAGCCTCCTGGCGATTCTGACAATATTCATCTGCGCCTTTTCTACATCCGAAACCTTGACCGCGCCCTTTGCCTCTATCTCTTCCTTCAGTATACTTACCGCCCTTTGAGACATATTCTTGAATATTTTGACCTTCAGATCGTCCGAAGCCATCTTCAGGGCAAGGGAGAGATCGTCCGTGGTGATCTCCTTCAGTATCATCTGTATACCCTTGTCCTCCACAACCACGAGGTCTTCGAAGGTGAACATGAGCTTTCTTATCTCGTCGGCCATTATCTGGTCTTTCTCTTCGATATTCTTGAGGATAAGATCCTCCGAGGCCCTGTCCATCTGGTTGAGTATTTCAGACACGGTGCGGATACCGCCGATCTTTTTACCTCTCGTGTAACTCTGCAACTGGTCATGGAGCACATCCTCGAGATCGCCGAGTATGCTGGGTGATATCTGGTCAAGGCTCGCTATTCTGAGAGAGACATCTATCTTCTGGTTCTCGGGCAGCTTGGCGAGCACCTCGGCGGACTGGGCCGCTTCGAGATGGGCCAGGATGATAGCGATAGTCTGCGGATGCTCCCGCTGAAGCAGATTCGCGATGGCGCCTGTGTCGAGCCATCGCAGGGCTTCAAAGGCGCTGGCCCCGGTTTCCATCTTGTCAATGAGTTTTTTGGCCGCCTCGTTGCCGAAGGCCTTTTCGAGCACATCCTTGATATACGCCGAATCGACTCCCTGCATGACACTGCCTGTCTTTTCACAGAAATCCCTGATGATGAATTCGGCCGCATCAGGCGCTATCTTCACTTTTGCCATCATAGGCACTATACGGGCAAGATCGATCGGATCAAGATGCTTGAATACCTTTGTAGCGGCGTCGCCCCCGATGATTGACAGAAATGCCGCAGCCTTTTCCACTCCGCTAAGCTTTTTCATATTCCTATTCCTGCAGCCATTCCTTTACGACGCCGGCCGCCTGCTGGGGATTACTGTTGACTATGCCCAAAGCCCTTTCACGCGACAGGTCTTCCGGCGTCGAGGCCTGCGCCATAGGCGACTGGGCAACTCCGGCTACCCCGGGGCCGCCGGAGCCACCGGCAGCAACGCCGACGGACGGCCTGTATGTTACGGGAGCGCTGAGTGTGACAAGAAGCGGCTTGATTACGAACATAAAGAGCAATATCACAACTGCAAGAGGAATAATATATTTAAGAGCCGACGTTACATATCTCATATAATCGGTCTTTTCAGCCCCCTGGTCGTCGAACACAGCAGTCTCAAACGGGACATTTTCAACGATAACCTGGTCTCCGCGGTTCTTGTCGAAACCGATAGCCGCCTTGACGAGATCGTCATATTTCTTCATCTCCTCCGCGCTCCTCGGCGTAAAGGCCGCCTTCTGGCCCGCTGTCGCCGCCTGTTCCTTTGCGCCCGCGCCGTCCACCAGGACTGCAACCGATATACTCTTTACCACTCCACGGGCCTCGCTGATCTTGCTGACCACGCGGCTTACTTCGTAATTGATATTTTCAGTCTGTTTCTGGGAACCGCCTCCCCCGCCGGCTGCCTGGGCAGGCGGCTGACCGGGCTGATTGGATACAACTCCGGGGATACCACCCTGAGCGGCCCCCGCGCTCTTTTCAGAGCTCCGGTTTTCAGTTCTGATCGCCACGGTTTCGGGATCGAATTTCTCTTCAGTGCGCTCGATCTTGGTAAAATCCAGCTTTGTAGAAACGCGCACTATGGCCTTTCCCTTGCCTACGATACCTTCGAGCATGCTCTGGAGCTTGGATTCATATTCCCTGTCGACCGTCTTCTGGTATTCGAGCTGCTTGGCGTCCGCCACCATATCGCTGCCGTCCGACGGTTTTGAGAGCAGGTTGCCCTGATTGTCTATGATGGTAATATTCTGGGCCGGAAGCCCTTCTACGCTGCTGGCCACCAGATGCAATATGCCGCCCACCTGCCCCTGGCTCAATTTCGCTCCGGGCCTCAGTTTCAGCACTACCGACGCGCTCGGCCTGTCGTCCTTGCCCGTAAATATGGATTTTTCCGGAATGGCAATATGCACACGGGCCGAAGATACTTCCGCCAGCTGTTTGATGGTGCGCGAAAGCTCGCCCTGCATCGCCCTAATATAATTCAGCCTTTGCACAAACTCGGTAACGCCGAACTGCGTCTTGTCGAATATCTCGAAACCTACCCCGCCGCCCTGGGGTATGCCCTGAGAGGCAAGCTCTAGTCTGAGTTCATACACTTTGTCGGAAGGCACCGAGATGGCGTTACCTTCGACACGATACGGTATCTTCATCTCTTTAAGTTTGCCTATTACCTGCCCCGAATCTTCCTGGGAAACATTGCTGAAGAGCACCTGGTAATCTACCCGCTCGCTCCACATATAGACGCCGGCGGTAATAGCCACACACAAGGCCAGTACAAACAGCAGGGACAGCTTTCTCGTTATCGGCCAGGCCATAAACTGGTCGGTAATATTTTTAACGTTAAGAGCCATTCAGTCTCTCTCCCCGAAAGTTTATTCCCTTATACCTGCATGCTGGATATCTGCTGATACGCTGACACCAGCCTGTTTCTAACCGAAAGAAGCGTCTGGAGAGAGACATCCGCCTTCTCCATTGCGATTACTACGGTCTGAATATCCTTGACCTCGCCCTTCGCAAAGTCGTCGATCGCCTTCTCAGCGTCGTTCTGTATCTGGGAAACTTCCTTCATCGCGTCCTTTATGGCGTCCTCAAAAGAGAGCCCTGACGTTTTGCCCGCGGACTTGACCTCTCCGCCGCCTGCGCCGGCAGCTAGATCTCCTATAATCCGTATTTCACTCATATTGACCTCCTGCGCTTCCCGGCCCTGTTATCTGAATAATCCATGCCTATACTTTTAGTATATCAAGCGTGCGCATATACATGTCTTTATAAGATGTTATCATTGTCAGGTTCGCTTCGTATGCGCGCTGCGCCGTCATTAAATTGACCATTTCCGTCAGCACATTGATATTCGGATACTGGACATAGCCGTTCTTGTCGGCATCCGGATGCGAAGGATCAAAGACCGGCCTGAACGGGCTCTGGTCCTCGACCACCTGCGGCACATCGACGCCGGCCGCGTCTTTATCATACATGTAAGTTTTGAAGACCACATCCTTGCGCCTGTACGGGCCGCCCTGAGGCGTGCTCGTGGATGTCGAGTTCGCGATATTGGAGGCTATGACATTCAACCTCACCTTCTGGGCCTGCAGCGCGGTGGCGCTTATTTTAAGAGGTAAAAACATCTCGCTCATTATGATCCGGCCCCCTTGATGACATCCTTCATCATCCTGATTTTCATGGATAAAAGCTGCGCCGCGCTATTGTACACCAGACTGGTTTCAGCCATCTTGGTCATCTCGATATCGAGGTTCACAGAGTTGCCGTCCCTGCTGAGCATGGTAGACATAACGTCATAAACATTGTAGCCGCCCTTTGCCCCACCCATAGCCCTGTTCAGTTCGGTCTGAAAAGAGATGTCCTTTGCCCTGTAGCCGGGGGTGTCGGCATTGGCCACATTCGATGCCAGCAATTTCTGTCTGAAGGAGGCGACATCCATGATCTTTTCGAGCGCTTCTAAAGAATTATCCGGCATGTCATACCTCCTTTATTTTCTTGATATGCGGGAATATATTACCCGTATATATTTTAATGCAATTTATATACCCGGAACGACGCGCGCTATGCGCCCTTTATTTCATCGTCCGAAATGGCATAATCCTTTAGCTTATTTCTTATTGTCCTTACACTGACCCCGAGAATCTCAGCCGCCTTTGTCCTGTTATTTGACGTTTCACGCAACGTCCTGATTATCAAATCCCTTTCAACATCCTTCATTCTGCCTGTCGTCGAAGTATATGAAGGCTGAAGAACGCCGGAGGGCGTTATTACGACATCGTTCGGGGGCATAATTATATCGGAAGGCGAGACGACTGCCGCCCTGTAGATATAATTTTCGAGTTCCCTGACATTTCCGGGCCACTCCCTGCTCTGCAAATAACTCCTGAACGGTTCCGAAAAAGAGAAAACTTTTCCCATCTTTACCGACAGTCCGCGGAGAAAAAATTCCGCCAGGGGCACAATATCCTCGGGCCTCTCCTTGAGCGTAGGTATCAGCACCGGAAACACATTCAGTCTGTAATAAAGATCTTCCCTGAAGGTTCCTTTTCTGACAGCCGCCAGCAGGTCCCTGTTGGTCGTCGCTATTATCCTGACATCCAGCTTGACGGGCGTCTTGCCGCCGACACGGTCTATCTCGCGTTCCTGCAGGGCGCGCAGCAACTTTGCCTGCAGGGAATAGGCCATCTCGCTTATTTCATCGAGCAGCAGCGTCCCTCCATTTGCAAGCTCGAACTTGCCCGAACGCCTCTCGACAGCTCCGGTGAATGCGCCCTTTTCATGGCCGAAGAGTTCGGATTCGAGCAGGCTTTCAGAGATGGCGGCGCAGTTGACCGCTACAAAAGGTTTTGAGTTCCTGTTGCTGTATTTATGGATAAGCCTTGCGACTACCTCTTTCCCTGTCCCGCTCTCTCCCGTTAGCATAGCCGTAATATCGCTCTTGGCAACTTCCCTTATGACAGACATTATCTTCTTCATGGCAGGCGATTCAGCTACAATGTCGGTCGTATCGGCAGGGAGTATCCTGTCGATGACCTTCTTCAGGGCTTCCGAAGAGACCGGCTTCAGGATATAATCCGCTGCGCCGAGTTTCATCGCATCCACTGCGCTCTCCACTGTGCCGAATCCGGTGATGATTATGACGGGCACGTATATTCCCCTTTTTCTGATCTCTTCCAGGAATTCTAGCCCGGTCATGCGAGGCATCTTCATATCCGTAAGCACGAGGTCGTAATCGGAAACATTCTCCTTTGCGAGCACATCTGAGGGATTCGAAAATGTCGTAGGGACAAAACCGATCCGCTTCATGGTTTCCCTGAGAGCTGTCGCCATATCGATTTCGTCGTCAACTATCAATACCTTTTTCATATAGACCTCGGGGCAGACCTTTTTTCTGTTGGCAGCGATATAATGAACTCAGTCCCCCTGCCCGGGAAACTGTCAATAGTAATGTGTCCGCCATGAGCGGTTATAATGCCAAGGGTTATGGACATGCCAAGTCCGGTGCCCCTGTCCTTTGTCGAAAAAAAGGGTTCGAAGATCCGCGCCTTTGTCTCCTCATCCATACCCGCGCCATTGTCCCTGACCGACATCTTCACTTCCGGAGAAACAGAGTTATCGCCCGGCGCGCTGCCGGAAATGCGGACCTCTATCTTTCCGCCCTCCGGCATAGCCTGCACAGAGTTGAGCAGCAGATTAATAAAGGCCTGGCGCACCAGATCCCTGTCGAGATAAAGCATATACTCTCCGTCCTCCAAAAACTCCATCTCCACGCCGCCCCCTGCAAGCAGTCCACTGAACTCCTGGAAGGTTTCGCGCAGCGTTTCGTTCAGGCAGATCAGTTCGAGCCTGGGCTTGATCTCTCCCGAAAACCTCAGCATATTATCGAGCATGCTCACAAGAGACCTTACGGAATTTGATATGCGTCCCGCGTACTCGACCTGCTCCGTGCCCTTCAGATCGTCCGCCAGCAGATTGGCGAAGAGTTCTATGCTGCCGAGCGGATTGCGTATTTCATGAGCAATCTTCATGACGAGTTCGCCCATGGCCGAGAGCCTGCGGTTCCTTTCATTTTCAGCTTCAAGCCGTCTGAGCAGCGTAATGTCCTTGAATATAAGCGCCTTGCCTATCATGGAGCCATCGGCTTTTTTGACTTCCGCATTGGATATGATGGCGTGAAACGGCCTGCCGTTTTCGGGAATCACGTCATCATCGCTGATCTCCGCATAAAGAGACGAACCACCGATGACCTTTGCCGCATCCACACAGAGCATACCTTCGGCGGACTTATTGATGAGCCTTATTGTCCCGTCCTTGTCGAAAAATACAACTCCCACATCTATGCTGTCGAGTATGCTGTCGAGAAGCTGTTTTTTCTGGTCGACCTCTTCAGTAAGCGCCTTGATCCGGTCTTCAAGGGTCTGATAATACTGCATCAGCGTTGAAGACACCGAATTGATGCTCTCGATCGCCTGGTTGAGAAGCCCTATGTCCTGCTCCTTCTCCCGCATATTGATTACCTCAATGAAACTTCATGAGTTCGGCGGATTCGGCGACAACGCCGCCGCCGGTCTTTGCCTTGTCGAGATACTCGTTATCTTCCGCAAGCTTGCCGAACTGATAATCTACCCACTGTTTGCTCTTTGAATCCTTTATACCCTTGTCGATCGCCTTTTGATAATACGTCTTTGCCAAACCGGTTTTTCCCGATACATAATAAAGATCGGCTGCCCTGATTATAGCCGGGACATTTCCCTTATCCGCAACCTTAAGATAATTTTTCAAAGCCTCGGCCTTTCTGTCCATCCTCATATAGAGTTCGGCCACCCTGTAATAGTCTTTCTGCGCCTGCAATATCTTTATGGCGCGCAGTCTGTAAGAAGCCGCGCCGTTATCATCTCCCTCGGCTTCGAGTATCAGGGCCATAAGCATACATGCCTGTCCCGAAAAATCTATGTCGGTAGTTGCGGGCTGCACAATCTTTTTTGCCGCGGCATATTTCTTCTCGGCAATAAGCTGGCTGCCCAGAGCTACGGCGGCCTCGGAGCCTGCCCTGCCTTTCAGCGCCTTCTGGAGCATGCGTCTGGCCATATCCTTATTGCCCTTTTCCATTACATAGTTAGACAGCTCTATATTGTAGCGGCTGTCCGGGTCAAGATAGAAGTAATATTTCGCTATATACTCATCCGCCCTGGGATTCTTTTCAGCCGACAATTTCTTCAGCCTCTTTTCTATCTCGCCGCCGACGACCTTTCTGTCCCTCATGCCGACGAGATACCGGAACGAGTTGTCGGTCTCCTTCCTTTTATCATAAATAGACACAACCTTCATCTTCATTTCGTCGGTGGATTCGTAATCGAGGATTTCGAGCGCCAGCGCAAGGGCCTCGTCGTCGTTGTTTTCGATGTCATGAATCTTGAAAAGCGTCCTTTTTGCCTGAACACCTTCAATCCTTGAAGAAGAATTCCTTATAATCTTGCCCAGCATATCCTTCGCGTCGCTGTACTTGCGGGCGTTGTAATAGATTATGGCCTTATTGATCGAGATGTCTTCCGCCCTGAGCACAGGCTCCGGAATCCTGTTTATTATGCTTATGGCCTCACTATGTTTGCCCTGAGAGCTAAGTATCATCGCGCGCACATACAATACGCGATAGTAGGAATCAAATATTTTCCTGTCCAGTTTTGCGAGGACCTTTTCAGCCTCCCCGGTATTGCCCTTCAGGAATTCGAGTTCCGCCTTTGCAATATAGGCCTTTTGCTGCAACTCTCCGCCGACAAGATCGAGCTGCTCTCCGGCCTCTTTATACTTTTTTATCCGGAGATAACTCAGGCCCCATAACAGATGGGCCTCGTTTGCAAGCGGCGAATTCGCATACTGTTTGAAAAAACGCTTCAGGTTGATTCCGGCTTCATAATAGTTCTTGAGCGCATAATCAGCTCCGGCTATCCCGAGCACAGCCTTTGACTGATCTCCGCTATCCATTGAATTTACAAATGCCTTCCTGTATAAATCCTTGGCAAGCAGGTAGTTTCTTGCCTCCATGGCCGCATTCGCATCCGCCGTATCGTCCGATAAAACCTCCAGGTATGCCCCGAACGAGACAAAAAGAAAAAACAATGTAGCCAGAAACAGCCGTTTTCTCACCCAAGCCTCTCTATTAAAAATCGATTATCACATCCCATATCTATTTATTATAGAAAGAAATGTGCCAAAGAGTACATGTAACTGATATTCAAGCAATTAATAAAAATGTTTTCGGCAAAAACGTGTCTCGGCAGGCGTCAAGTCAATATTATGACTATGCCGGATAATTCTGAAGACCGAGCCTTTTCATCTTCTCTATCAGAGTCGTGCGGTTGATATTCAAATATTTCGCGGCCTGACTTTTTACACCTTCATGCAGATTAAGCGCATGGAGCAGAATCTTTTTCTCATAATCAATCAGGGCCTGATTCAGGTCGATCCCCTGAACAAAAGGATTTACATCCGGATCTTCGGATGAGACATCAGCGCCGGACATTTTCGGCTCGCACTTGCCGGTCATCTTCTCCGACAGATCGCCCGGCGTTATAATATCGTCATCTTTGAGCACAAGCAGGCGTTCGATCATGTTTTCCAGTTCACGCACATTTCCGGGCCATTCATAGGCCTTGAATATCTGCATCGCTCCGGCAGATATCGTGAGAGGTCTTTTGTTCAGACGACCCGAATGTTTTGCCATGAAAAACTCGCATAACAATGGAAGGTCTTCGGTCCTGCTTCTAAGCGGCGGCATCTCAACAGGGATGACATTGATGCGATAATAGAGGTCCTCCCTGAACCTGCCGGATTTCACCGCCTCTTCGAGATTCTGGTTGGTTGCCGAGATTACCCTCACATCCACATCTACGGTCTTTACCCCTCCTATACGTTCAAACGAGCGTTCCTGCAACACCCTGAGAAGCTTTACCTGAAGAATGGCCGGCATCTCGCCTATTTCATCGAGAAAAATGGTTCCGCCGTCCGCAAGCTCAAACCTGCCGGTGCGCGGGGCTATAGCTCCTGTAAAGGCCCCCTTTTCATGACCGAAGAGTTCGGATTCGAGAAGCTCGGCCGGTATTGCTCCGCAATTTACCGGCACAAACGGTCTTTCCGCCCGCCTGCTGCTGTAATGGATCGTTTTTGCGACAAGCTCCTTGCCCGTGCCGCTTTCGCCCAGCAATAGCACTGTGCTGTCGGAATTGGAAACCTTTGAGATCAAATTATAAATGTGCCTTATCGACGGCGATACGCCAATGATTACAGGAAGCTTTGGATGAGCAGCTGATCTTTCACAACCCATGTCATAATTCTGACATACTTGGCGAAAAAGGTCAAGCGCTAAAGATCTTTTCAGGAAAAACAGGGAAACTTAAAAAGCGTTCGGCTTTACGAAACCTTCGCCGGTTTGGCAACCTTGTTGAATTTAACCGAAATATCGTATTCGATACTCGCATGTTTCTCTACCGGAGCGTCTACTTCTCCGCCGCAGACAAGCGAGCCTTTTTTCGAACCTGTGCGATTCTTTATCATACCGTCCACTACAGCGGACAGATCATAACCGCCGTTTCTGCACCCCTTTGTCATGCAGCCCATTACAAAATAGGCGTCAGACTCAGGAAATATATTGACCATCCGCTCCATCAGGATCGGATTCGGTCCATTCTGAAAATAGGTCAGGTTTATAACAATGGAAGCAACCTCAGGAAAACGGTCTGAAACAATTCCGACAGCCAGCCTGTTCAGTCTTTTCTGATCCATCTTTGCCGCATATTTATGCCTGTTTACCATGTTCCCCCTCAAGTATGACTCCTCCGGCAATCCGGTAACCTGATTAGAATACCCGTCAAGATTAAAGCGACTGAATAAAAAAAACCACAAATCCGATAGTTTTTGTGGTCGCTATCCGCACGCATTTAGTATATTGACGCATCAGTTTGGCTATTATGCCATACTAGTTGAATAAAAAGCAATTTTAGTATATAAATATCTTAACATATGGATGCCCATGACGGCTATTTTAGCCTCCCAACGACAATTCCGGATTAAATATAGACGCGGCACGGTCGTTGCATGATATAATAAAAAATAAAACAGATCAGGAGGATATGTGGCAAGACCCGGCCAATACAAGAGCGAAAAAAGAAAAAAAGAGATGAAACGCCAAAAAAAACAGGAAGAAAAGAGACAGAAGCGTACGGTCAAAGATCCGGCGGCCCCAGAGCAGGAGCCGGAAATCGCGTCGCAGGAGACTGCTCCCGGGAATATTGATTCAAAAACAGAAGAATGATCTCTTAGACTGCATTTCCGTACACATTTCCTGATATAATTTAAGTATGATAGAGCGTATCGGACAACCTGATCTTCAGGCAAATATGCAGAGAACCCTGCCGCAGGCAACCCGGCAGGATGATGAAAGGGCCGTCGCTACTGCTGTATCTAAATCTGGCGAGACGGAAAAGAATCAGGCCCTGGACTGGAAGCCCTGCGCAACGTGAGCGTCCAGGCGATACCAGGATCGGTCGAATGATCCTTCCGTCTCCTTCCAGACACCGACCGCTGTTGCCCCCGATTTGGCCGCTCAGGCAGTGAGCGCCCACGAGCAGGAGCATGTTCAGCATAACGCGCTTAAGGCAGACAGGGAGAACATGAATGCCAGATCCGTTGTCCAGATACAGACCTCGGTATGTCCGGAGTGCGGCAGGATATATGTCTCAGGCGGAACAACCACCACCTATTACTCAAGCAAACAGTCGCAAGTCAGCGACTCCACGGGATTAATGGTCAACAAGACAGCCTGAGAGCGGCCCTCATCAACCGGCCATAACAATAAAAGGCAGCACGGAGGAAGCATGAAGAAGTTTCTTTCAATTATTATTGTGCTTGCAGTAGCGTTATTTGCATCCGCAGCTATTTGTCCGGCGTATGATTTGATTGAAAAGCCTGCCTTTCAGAATCTGGAAGGAAAATGGGAAGGAACCTTTAATACAGAAGGTAAAAAGAAAAACAATTCCGGCAGCATTGGAGCCATCTTCACCCTCGCCCAAAATGACCGCATGTCTCTTTCCCTGGAACTCTCCGGACGGTCCAGGGCATTCGGGAACGTGACAATAAAGGGAGAAAAGATAATAGCCGAAAACCGTGTCAGGAAAATAGTCTTTACTCTTTACAAAAAATCTGACGGAAAGATGCACTTAAGCGGCTACTATTACACGAAACCCGATAGTCTCGCTAACTCTTCAGCGCCCTTGAACAGCGGCACATACGAGCTTGAATATAAGGGGAAATAAATCCAGTCACTGCCGCCCTGAAGTAAGTAGCAGGCATGACAAAAAAACGCTATCGCCCGGAAAAGTCCTTAGCATCGCCGGGTCTGCTTCCTTTCTTCCAATGACCCTGGAGGAGACCCGCAAACGCGGCTGGGAAGAGCTTGACGTTATATTTATCAGCGGCGATGCCTATATTGATCACCCCGCCTTTGGGGCTCCCCTGCTGGCCCGCTGGTTGGAAAAGCATGGCCTTCGGATAGGGATTATCGCCCAGCCGGATTGGCGTTCAAAAGAGCCGTTCATGGCTCTGGGCAAACCGAAACTATTCTTCGGTATATCGGCCGGCGCAATGGACTCCATGGTGTCCCATTACACCCCGGCCCGCAAACTGCGGCACGACGACGCATATACGCCCGGCAATGTCCATGGCGCACGCCCCAACCGCGCCACTCTTATCTACACCTCCCGACTAAAGGAAGCTTATCACGATACGCCGGTTATTATCGGCGGCATCGAGGCCTCGCTGCGCCGTTTTGCGCATTATGATTTCTGGGAGGACAAGGTCCGCCGCTCGATTATCTTCGATTCCAAGGCCGATCTGCTGATTTACGGCATGGGTGAGCGGCCGCTGCTGGAGGTTGCGCAGCGGATGCAAAAGGGAGAATCCCTGGCGGATATCAGAGATGTGCGCGGGACAGCCTATATAAGCCGGGAACTGCCTGTGGCTCCGGCATCTAAAGGAAGCGGCATCATCGAAATTCCGTCTTTCGAGGAAGTCAGCGCCGACCGGAAAAAGTTTGCAGAGGCCTTCCGCCTGACCGCTTTGGAACAAAACCCCTTCTGCGGCCGGACCATCGTTCAACGCCACGGTAACCGCTTGCTGGTCTGCACTCCGCCGCCCCTGCCTCTTAGCGAGGCCGAGATGGATGCAGTCTACGCCCTGCCCTTTGAGAAAGCTCCGCATCCGTCATACCGGGAGCAGATACCAGCCTGGGAGCAGATCAAGACCTCCGTCACCAGTCACCGGGGATGCTTCGGCGGCTGCGCCTTCTGCTCTATAGTCATGCATCAGGGCAAAACTATCCAGTCCCGCAGCGAGGCGTCCTTGCTGAACGAAATAGATGCGCTTGTAGCCAAGCCATGGTTTCACGGCAGCATCAGCGATATAGGCGGACCCACTGCAAACATGTACGGTCTCTCCTGCGGCAATCCCGATGCGCAGCGCTCATGCCGAAAACCGAGTTGCATCTTCCCTCAAATCTGCCAAAACCTTAAAACAGGTGACACAAGGGCGGTCTCATTGCTGCGCAAGGCCCGGGCGTGTTGCAGGGTTAAACATGTGGCAGTGTCATCCGGCGTGCGCTACGACCTGATGGAGCGCCAGCCGGGCTATTTCATGGACCTTGTGGCGTATCATGTCAGCGGCCTGCTCAAGATAGCCCCGGAACATCTTGTCGAACATGTAACAACCCTCATGCGCAAGCCGGGCAGGAAGTCCTTTGAAAACTTTCTCGGGCGTTTCCGGGCTGAAAACGACCGCCTCGGCAAACGGCAGCAGGTTGTGCCATACCTGATCTCAGGCCATCCCGGCAGCGCTTTGTCCGATATGCTGGAACTGGCTCTTGAACTCAAGAAACTCGGGCTTAAAGTGGATCAGGTCCAGGATTTTACGCCTACGCCGGGGACGCTTTCGACTTGCATGTTCTATACCGGGATCAATCCCGAAAACGGCAAGAAGGTCCACATCCCGCGCAGCGATCATGAAAAAGGTTTGCAAAAAGCATTGCTGCTGTCGCATCAGCCTGATGAGCGCAAAAAGGTGTTGGAGGCGCTCGAAGAGCTGGGCAGGGAAGACGCTGCGAAAATATTGTTTGCATGGAGAGGCGGGGAAAGGGAGCGCTTTAGCAGCTATAACAGGCAAACCCTGCCGGCGCCTGCAAGACCGGGAACAGCTCTTTACGCAAAGACGCGAGAGCGCAAGAAGAGGAGATAGGGTTTGTGGCGGCAAAAGGCTATAGGTAGTGAGTTGGCTTCATCCTCTTCACTTATACAGTCCAACGCCGATTTAGGAATGAGATGAATAACCAAATACAAGGTGTGTTTGAATTTGATCTTGCCTGCCATTTATGATACTATTGGATTATCGAACAGGACCGGACCGATTGCTTTTTATAAATGTAGCGCAAGAGGTGAAAAACATGACGAGCCCATACCGCCCCGGATTGAAGAAGAAGCTGTTCGTATTAAATATCGATATTTTGCGGTATTCACTGAAGTAGGCCTATTGTCAGCCGGCATGGATATTTGCAGCATTGAGGTGGAATATGGGAACATTCGAAACTCATATCGATAAGACTAACGATCTGACCATAATTGTCTTTATTGGGACAATAACAACTGATGATATTTTTGCCGCTGCACAGAAGTATCTTACGGATAAACCGACAAGCAAGGTTTTATGGAACTATATGGAAGCTGACGGGGCAAATATCACAAGTGAAGACTTGCAAACCCTGCTCACTAAAATCAGCAAACTGCCCAATACCCAGAAAACCAAAAAAATTGCCGTGGCTGTTTCACGGTATATCGGCCATGTTATTTCCCATTTAACTTCGATCTACATCGGGAATGCAGGAATCGGCGCGGACTACAGAATCTTTCGTAGCATTCCGGAAGCAATGGAATGGCTTGAGATTTGGAAAAGTAAAGAATAAATCCTTCTATTTTTCAGGGGTCCCCCGGCTCAATCATAAATCTGATGCCGTCGATAACATTCCCAATCTTCTTTTTGGAAAGAGTCCCGTTTTTCGGAGAAAAACAATAAAACTGACATTTCAAGACTCAATTCTAATTGCTGTCGCATCAGCCTGATGAACGCTACAAGGTATTGAAGGCACTCAAAGAGTTAGGAGGAAACTGAATACCGATAACTTAGTATGGCTACACCCATGCTTTAGCGCTACTCTTGCTACATACTGCGCTCTATATCCCGCTGTATCTGCTGTTGATATTCTTTTTCATGCGGCCGCCCGGTCTCGAAATTGTAATCAGGCTGTTTTTCCAGCACGGCAAACGCCGTCTGCGACTTGATTTCCTTTGATTGCGAAAGCAGATTGTTTATATCCTTCGGGGCGCCCTTTATCGCAACCTCCTTGTCCCCGATGCTCTCCGGCAGATATTTGGCCAGTCTGTTTATCTCCGCCATACGGCTCTTCACCATTTTCATCTCACCTTCCAGCAATTTTATCCGGTCATATCTGTCCTGCTTCTCAGTCTTCAATTCCCTGTATGACTGCTCTACTTTTTTCATGAACTCCGGATCATTCAGCTTAGCCTCCCGCCGCTCGCAAGCCGCCATGTTAGACTCTTCCTTTTCCTTCAGCTCGTCATGCCGCTGAAACAGGCTGGTCTTTTCCAATTCGTGTGCTTTCTGCCCCTTGCTTTTCATGAACTCCGGCAGATGTTTGCTGTAAAATCTGTAATAGCCTTCCTTTTGCCCCTTTGCCTTGAAGTCCGAGTAATATTTTTCAAGGTCCTCCCTCTTTTCATGCAGATCATTTCTTGTTTCTTCCGCGTCCCTTTCTCCAGTCGTCAGATGCTGATTCAGCGCCCAGCTCCTCATCTCTTCATCCGTCCTTGTCGGCTTGCGCTTCAGCTCGTCCCTTTCCTTCTCCCGGTCAAGATACCATTCTTTACACGGCTGCCATGTCGCATAAAGCGTTTTGTTGATTTCCGCTGCGCTGACGCTTTTATAGTCCGGCTCCTGTTTGTTGCCCTGTCTGAAGCCCTGTTGTTGATTATAGATATTGTATATTCCATCAACTGCTCCTTCAGTGTTTGCGTCGTTTATGCTCCCGCCCATTTCTATCGCTTTCTTTATTACGTTTTCTATCTGCTTCCTTATTGGATCGCCGGCTTTCACTTCGTTGTCAAAGTCTGTTGCCTGATCCGGCAGGCTGAAAGCTTTGTTTGCCGTATCTATTATTGCCTCGCCTGTCGCTGCGCTAATCCGCTCACCGGCTTCAAATTCCGCCTTTTTACCCTCCTCAAGCAACTGAAATGCTTTCTCAGTCGTTTCAAGCGCGCTTTTCACGAATTCCAGACCATAAACAGTCAGCCCGAGCTTGTTACCATTGACCAGGTTTTCTTTATATATTTCTTTCAAGCTCGCTTCTATTTTTTCCGCTTCTTTTGATTTTCCGGTCGGGATAAAGCCGCCTCTTTCATCATAAGCAAGCGTTTGGCTGTTGTGGCCTGCCCTGGGGCCGCTGATCGACCTGCCATGGCCAAAGTAGTCTTTATGCTTAACAGTCACCGTCTTTTCAATATGCCAGGGAACCAGGCAAACCAAATCATGCTCGTTCATGAACATCGTATAGCGTGATTTGACAAGTCGGGCCTGTTCATCATAGGTAAGGGTTTGCGCTATGCCGGGTCCGTTAATGCCCCAGCCTGTCACTCCCTCGATTCTCGCGCAGGCCGCGGCTGCGTCTGCCGCCCCTTTTGAGAGTCCTGTGACAAAAGTCTGTCCCTCACCCTTATGCGCTCTTACAAAAGCTTCAACTTTGTCAAAATGACGGGGAAGACCATTAAGAAAGCGGTGGTAGTTGGCTATCCAGCTTCCGCTCGCCTTCCCAAGTATCTCTTTTGCAAGACTGTCGCCGAATTGATTGCCCATCGAGCCACGAAAGGACATGTATGTGTTCTGGACATTGATTTTGTCGCCAAAGGCGCAGGCCACAAAATCCGTCTTGCCGGAATCGTTTTCATAGGCTTTGAAAACAAGATTTGAAAGGTTGCGATAATCGCCTTTTTCACCTTTTGCAATCTCTTCCAGCAGGGCGTAATGCTCGGCAGTGGAGAAATCCCCCCATTGGCCAAGATCGTATTCAGGCTTACCGCCCTTACGAATAACTCTATCTCTATCCTCAAGTATTTTTGCGGCCATTTTCTGTAATGTGTTATTTTTCAATGCAAAATAGCGCAGGTTGTCCATATATGCGATCTGGCATAAGGCAGCGGAATCTCTATGTGTTAAAGTCATTTTAAGGGCTCCTTTTACTGATATTTAGAATATTTGATTATGTCGCTACCGCTCTTGACCTTTTGATAGATTTGGTCATTCAAGTCGGGCGCAAACATAAAACGTCCTAGTATTCTTTTAGGATTTGGAAGTGGATATTGATGTCTGAATCCAGACTGTTCAAAGAAATTTCTGTTTGCCTGATCTTCATAGGGTTTCGGATTCGACAAATAGTCTTTCATGTCGGCCTTGTCTATAAAGGTGACAAAAAAAGATGAGTCGGTGAAACCATAATCCAGATAAAAAGCCTTTAAGATAGCATAAGCTTTTTGGGCTTCTTCCTCTTTATTAAAGCTTGCCTCATCCACAAAAATTGTATATTCAAGATGCCCACTTGAGCGTCTTTCACCACGGATTTCCTCCAGAACCTGGTTATGATCCAAGTCTCTGTGCTTATATCCGCCACCACCAAAAACATATCTATTCACAACAAAGCTGGCATTGGCCCCATAAATTTCCTTTATCTTCTTCTCAACTTCCAGTTTCCCTTGATAGTTCCATTTCTCGTTCAAATACCAGTCACCATACTCGACAGGGCCGGATTTTTCCATGTTTTCCTTATCCTCAACAACAAACTCAATCTGAGGATTTCCTTTTGGATGCGTTTTCGCTCTATAGCGGGCGGCCCCGCCGTCTCCGCTGATATACAGCTTTCCCACGACGAACTCTATGCCGTATCTGTCTTCCAGATATGCCTTCATCCCTTGCCGGATCTTCTCCTCCTTGTCTTCGCAGCCGCATAAAACAAGCAGAAGCGCAGCCATCAATGCAAAAGCGACTATGACATAGCCTCTGATTTTGAGGCCGCCGGTGTAATTATAATTTCTCATTTTTCAATCTCCAATGTCAGTTGATTATTGAAAATCAGTAATATTTAAATAACTGCGATACCATATTAAGGCCATGGTATCGCTTATCAGGAGTATATTATAAAGCCGCTACCATGATTAAAGCAACTGTAGTGGAGCATTTATGCGGTAGAACCCGGACTGTCCCCGACATTCCGCTGTTTCTTGAAAGTCGCCGTTACAGTCGCTGCCTTTGGCGGCTTGATCGGGCAGTTTGACAATCCGGCAAACAGAGGAAGTAAAATATACAAACAGGCGTGAGCTGATTGCCGCCCCGGATTTCTGATGTTCCGCAAAGGAGGTCACAATTTGAAAAAGATAATCGTTGCATTAATATCGCTTCTTACTTTGGGCTTTGCTGTAAACTCATTCGCTGTCCCGGCCGAAATACCGACTGACACTACCGCGACGAAGACAAATGGATCTACGAAGATAACAATCGGCGGAGAGCTCAGGGTGCGCGGCATGGTTCAGCAGAATACCGGCGACTTCAACAGCAGCGCATCAAACGGCAGCAAAGGCGTGACTGTTACCACAACAAAAGATCAGCCTCGCGCGAAACAATAGGCGCCTTTTATACTTTCAGGGCTGACCTCATATACGGCTGAGTCGCGGCAGGGCAAATCAGATAAATTTTTCCGGCGAGCGCATATCCCCTGTGGATACAGTTTTGCCGCATAATTAATTCATCCCACCCTGCGACAGCGTCTCTCTGATTGACAGATCAATCCCCGCAACATTATCATTAATATTACGATTTTCGCAGTAATTACGCGAAAACATAGCATATTATCGGTCACCGGAGGGTCGCGATGTCTGGACATTCAAAATGGTCGCAAATCAAGCATAAAAAGGCCAACACCGACGCAAAGCGCGGCAAGGCTTTTACCAAAATCGTGAAGGAAATTACGGTTGCAGCCAAGGCAGGCGGCGGCGACCCTGACGGCAATCCCCGGCTGCGTCTCGCTATTGACAAGGCAAAGGAAGTGAATATGCCTGCCGATAATATCAAAAAAGCCATAATGAAAGGCGCCAGTGAGCTGTCCGGCGTAAACTATGAAGAAGTCACTTATGAAGGATACGGGCCGGGCGGTACGGCCATAATGATGGATGTGCTTACGGACAACAAGAACAGGACTGTGGGCGAAATCCGCTATATACTCGGGAAAAACGGCGGCAATCTCGGAGAATCCGGATGTGTGGGATGGATATTCGACAAGAAAGGTTACATCCTCGTAGACAAGAAAAAGACGGATGAAGACAGCCTTATGACCGTTGTTCTCGATGCCGGGGCAGAGGACTTGAAGAATGATCCCGACGAAGAAAATTATGAGATCACTACGGCTCCGGATGCGCTCGATGCCGTGAAAACCGCGCTAAGCTCCAATAAAATCGATGTGTCACATGCGGAAATAACTATGCTCCCGAAAAATTATGTGGCGCTGGAAGGAAGCGCAGCCGATCAGATGATACGCCTCATGGACGCCCTTGAAGACCATGACGATATACAGAATGTCTATGCCAATTTCGATCTTCCCGACGATATGAAAGAATGACGCGCATACGCTTCGGCCATAAACCATAATAGTGATCGCGGAAAGAGCAGGCATATAATGTTCAAGCCTATTCATATTACTTTCAAGCGTAAATTTCTGGCCGGGCTTTTTGTCACAATCCCCGCCGCCATCACAATCTTAGTTCTCGTAAGTCTTTTCACCTTCATCGACAGCATTTTAGGCCGGTTTTTTGACCATTTCCTCGGCAGGCATGTCGCTGGGCTCGGATTCATCTCCGCAGTCCTGATAATTTTTGTGGTCGGCATAGTCGCCACAAATGTGTTCGGCAAGAAAATACTGGCCTTCATGGAAAAGCTCTTGCTGCAAATACCGTTATTCAAGATCATCTACCTCTCAATCAAACAACTGGTAGACGCTTTCGCCCCGGACAACAAGAACTCTTTCAGGCAGTTTGTTATTGCCGAATATCCCCGCCAGGGCAGTTATTCGTTCGGATTTCTTACAAATGAATGCACTGTGCAGACTGAAAGCGGGACGCGCAGTCTGAAATCGATATTTATACCTACAAATCACCTTTACCTCGGGAATGTGGTCCTGCTTGACGACAGCAGCGTCATATACACGCAGATACCGATTGAGGAAGGCATAAACATCATCCTTTCGGGCGGTATAGCCACACCCGCATTGATAATGGGAACAAAGGAGAAATCATAATGGCATTTGCTGCGGTTATTCTGGCGGCCGGTCTCGGCACGAGGATGAAATCTGCGACTCCCAAAGTCCTTCACAGGCTCTACGGCAAACCGGTTATCCGCTATGTGATAGACGCCGCCCTTTCCATGAACCCAGACAGGATCGTTGTAGTTGTCGGCCCTGCGGGAAATGCGGTAAAGGATGCGCTAAAAGGCACGGAAGTCAGTTTTGCAACACAGAAAACGCCTGACGGCACAGCCGGGGCTCTTAGAGCAGCCGTGCGAAGCCTCGGCAGTTTCAGGGGCCGCCTGCTCGTCCTTTCCGGAGATACGCCTCTTGTAGGAAACTCCACGCTTAAAAATCTGATCTCGGTCCACACACGCAGAAAAGAAGACCTCTCTATACTTTCTTTCATTGCGAAAGGTAATCATTCATATGGCAGGATCGTGCATGACGGAAACAAAGTTACCGGTATCGTCGAAGACAGGGATGCGGACAGCGAGCAGAAAAAGATAGCTGAAGTCAACAGCGGGATTTATGTGCTTGAACAGACGGCCCTTGCATTGTTAAAATTGATAAAATTAAATCCGCGCAAAAAAGAGTATTATCTGACGGATCTTGTTTCCATCTCCGCATCCAAAGGTCTGCGAATAGGCTCACATATGCTCGGCTCGGAGACTGAACTCACCGGCATAAATACTCGCTATGAACTGTGCATGGCCGGGCTGTATCTCAGGGACAGAATAGTCTCAAAGTGTATGGATAACGGCGTCTCTTTCATCGATACGCAGTCTGTGTTTATCGACCCCGAAACGAGGATCGGCGCAGACACGATTATTTATCCGAATGTCGTAATCGAAGGCAATACGGAAATCGGATCCGGTTGCGTTATTTATCCGAACAGCAGGATAATCGACAGCAGGATATGCGATAATGTGACCATAAAGGATTCCACATTGATAGAATCGTCAATAGTGAAAGACAGCGCGTCTGTCGGCCCGTTCGCGCATATCAGGCCCGAGTCGGTAATAGGAGTTTCGGCAAGGATAGGCAATTTCGTTGAGATCAAAAAATCTGTTATAGGCGACGGCTCCAAGGCCTCTCATCTGAGCTATCTGGGCGATGCGGAAATCGGGAGGGATGTCAATATCGGGGCAGGCACGATAACCTGCAACTATGACGGGCATGACAAGCATAAGACAATAATCGAAGACGGTTCCTTCATAGGCAGCGATTCCCAGCTCGTTGCGCCGGTCAGGGTCGGACAAGGCGCCTATGTCGGCTCGGGCTCTACGGTTACCATGGATGTGCCGCCAATGGCCCTGGCGTTGTCCAGGGAGCCACAGGTCAACATCGAAGGGTGGGTCCTCAGAAAAGCCGCCAAAAGAAAAAAAGACAAAAAATAATCTTCGTCCGCTTCAGGGAGGCAATAATGTGCGGCATAATCGGCTATATCGGGAACAGAAATGCAATACCTATTGTAATGGAGGGTCTTAAAAGGCTTGAATACAGGGGTTATGATTCAGCCGGCATCGCCTTTTTCAAAGGGAACGAGATCGAGGTCAGGCGCTGTAAGGGCAAGATGCAACAGCTCGAATGCCTTATCGACACGCAGAATATAGAAAGCTCCACTGCCATTGGACACACGCGATGGGCCACCCATGGCAAGCCTTCAGACGAAAACGCGCATCCTCACAGATCCGGCGGTATTGTGGTTGTGCATAACGGTATCATCGAGAATTATGTGGACCTCAAACATACACTCCAGCAGGAAGGGTTTGAGTTCAAATCAGACACCGACACTGAAGTGCTCTGCCATCTCATAAACAAATTCTCCAATGGTATACCGCTGGAAGAATCTGTTAGAAAGGCGACAAAGGATGTCAGGGGCGCATACGCTTTTGCCGTCATGAGCGACAGGGAACCCGGAAAAATAGTCGCTGTAAGGAAAGAGAGTCCGCTGGTGCTCGGTCTGGGAGAAAATGAGTATTTTCTTGCCTCCGATGTTCCCGCCTTCCTCAGCCACACCAGAGAAGTCATTTTCCTCGAAAATAACGAGATGGCCGTCATGCACAAGGACGGCATCCTTATTACGGATCTCGAAGGCGCCCCTGTGAACCAGAATGTGGTGACCATATCGTGGAACTCGTCCATGGCGGAAAAAGGCGGCTACCGCCACTTCATGCTTAAAGAGATTTACGAGCAGCCGCGTTCCATCGCCGATACTGTAAGGGGCAGGGTTTTCCCTGAAACCGGAGAGGTCTCTCTTGAAGAGTTCGGTCTCAGCGCGGAGGCAATAAGCGGCATTGAAAAAATCCTGATCGTCGCATGCGGCACTTCTTATCACTCCGCTATCATAGGGAAATACATGATAGAGGAGCTTGCCAGGGTTCCTGTCGAGATCGATATAGCCTCCGAATTCAGATACAGAAGGCCCATCATCTGCGCCAATACCCTTTTTATCTCCATTACGCAATCCGGCGAGACCGCAGATACCCTTGCAGCCATGCGTGAGGCAAAGCGGCTTGGCGCGTCTGTCCTGACTATATGCAATGTAATCGGCAGTTCGGCTGCGCGCGAATCCGATTATACTTTTTATACCCATTCGGGACCTGAAATCGGGGTCGCTTCGACAAAGGCCTTTACTGCACAGATCGTAGCCTTGTATCTGCTTGCAATAGCGTTCGGGAAAAACAGGTCATGCATTGATGATGCCCGCGCATCAAAACTCATTGACGATGTCCTCAAACTTCCCGGGCTGATAGAAGAAACTCTCGAACTCAACGGGGAAATACTTGCCGTGGCAAAAGAACTGTTCAGGTCAACCGATTTTCTCTATCTCGGAAGGGGCATACAATATCCTGTGGCCCTTGAGGGAGCATTGAAGCTTAAAGAGATATCCTATATACATGCCGAGGGTTATCCGGCCGGAGAGATGAAACATGGCCCCATTGCCCTTATCGATGAAAATCTGCCGGTTATGATCCTGGTGCCGTCCGGGCCCCTGTTTGAAAAGGTTCTGGCAAATATGGAAGAAGTCAACAGCCGTGGCGGTATTCTCCTGTCAATTGCCACAAAAAACCATATCGCGCTGAAGAAACTATCGCATTATTTTTTACGTATCCCGGGAACAAACGAATATCTTGAATCGGTTCTGTTTACCATTCCACTACAACTGATCGCATATCATATTGCGGCGCTCAGGGGCTGCGATGTCGACCAGCCCAGGAATCTCGCCAAGAGCGTGACAGTCGAGTAATTATGTGACATCGGGCATTTACCGGCAGCGGAGATGTCATTTTTTGGCGCTGTGTGTGGCATTATGTGGTATAATAAATAGGATACTAAAATGGCAAGAGATGTTTCATTAGATGATCTGACCCCCCCGCAGAAAGAAGCAGTACTTCATACCAGCGGTCCTGTTTTGGTGCTTTCCGGAGCCGGAAGCGGAAAAACCCTGGTTTTGACCTGTCGTTACTCGAACCTTGTCCGTAAGAAGAAAATGCCGGTTTCTTCAATCTTTACAGTCACGTTTTCCAACAGGGCAGCCGATGAAATGAAGACTCAGATCTCGGGTTTAACAGGGTGCGACCACAAAAATAACTGGATCGGCACATTTCATTCCCACTGCAACCGTATACTGAGAAAAGATATAAACGCCATCGGGTTCAAGCCGAATTTTATCGTATTTGATGAAGACGACCAGAACTCATTAATCAGAAATATCCTTAAAGAATTCAATATTTACGAGGCCCTTTACAAAGGCGTATCAGCCAGGATAAGCATGTTGAAGGCGTCGCTGATCAGCCCTGAAGACTTCCTGTCCCAGGGCGACGGTTTCAGTTTTGACGAAAAACTGGGCAGGGTTTATCTGCGTTATCAGGACGAACTCAAACGGTGCAATGCGCTTGACCATGACGATCTCATACTGATGACCGTTAAGCTTTTTGAGAAAAGCCCCGATATTCTTGACAAATATCTTGGCATGTTTACGGAGCTGCTTGTCGACGAGTTCCAGGACACAACCCGGGCTCAATACCGCTTGCTTCAGATACTGTCAGGAAAGAAAATGAACATATGCGCTGTGGGCGATGACGACCAGAGCATTTACAGATTCAGGGGAGCGGATGTCGGCAATATACTGAACTTTTCGAAAGATTTTCCCGGAGCAAAGGTGATCAAAATCGCTCAGAATTTCAGGTCTAGTCAGCATATCCTTAAAGTCTGCAGTTCCGTAATAGCAGGAAAGGGACACTCCAAACCGAAGACACTTAAAACCGACTGCGGTTGCGGCGAAAAGGTATTTTACAGATGTCTCAACAATGAAGATGAAGAGGCAAAATCCGTGGCGCGCACGATCAAGGACCTTTATTTGAAAAGCAATTATGAATTCGATAAATTTGCGGTCTTTTACCGTGTAAATCTCCAGACCAAGGCGCTTGAAGACGCCTTAAGGGAAGAGAACATCCCGTACCATGTAATCGGCGGCCCCAGTTTCTATCAGCGGAAAGAGGTCAAAGACATTATCTCGTATATGCGTCTGGCCCTCAACTGCAATGATAACGTCAGCCTGAGAAGGATCATTAACAGCCCTGCCCGCGGCATAGGCGTTACTACAATCAACAAGATCGAGCAGGAAGCGAAGAAAACCTCCTCAAGCCTCTTCAGGACAATGAAGGTAATGCTCCAGAATAACGGAATCGCGCCGTCCTTCAAGGACAAGCTGACGCTGTTTGTTAAAACAATAGACCGTTTCTCTTCACACTCGTACAAGAACGCCCCCGAGATGATTAAAGACATCATCGAAAAAACCGGGTACCTTGCCGATCTTGAGGAAGAAAAGGTCGAGAATGTGCTGGAGTTCGCTGCGTCCGCGGACAATATATCTCCGATGGATTTTCTGGATCGCATCTCGCTTCCGTCGGCTAATGAAACGCCGCTGCCCGAAAAATCGGTCGCTCTTCTGCCCCTGCACAACGCTAAAGGACTTGAGTACGATGTGGTCTTTATCATCGGACTCGAAGAGGGGATACTTCCGTATTTCAAGGCATTTGACAATGCCGCAGAGATGCAGGAAGAACGCCGCCTTTTCTATGTCGGCATGACGAGGGCCGGCCAGGCCCTATATCTCAGCAGCGCAAAGAGGAGAAGGCTTTATTCGAAGATACAGGAACATGAGCCTTCAAGATTTTTGGCTGATATCCCGCGTGACTGCTGCACCTGGGTGGAAAGGGCGATTCCGAAAGAGAAAAAAGGTTCGGATAAAATGATTCTGGCGCCGCACAAAAAGATACCTTCGTTCATCATCGGCGCAAGGGTCAAACATCCCTCCTGGGGCGAAGGCATCGTAAGGGACTGCAGCGGAGACGGCGAAGAGACCAAGGTAACCGTAAACTTCCCCGGCATCGGAATAAAGCGCCTTGCCGCAAAACTGGCCAACCTCGAAAGGATCTGACCTTGAAACTCTCGAATGAAGAAGTTAAACATATAGCAAAGCTTTCGAGGCTCGCTCTGCCGGAAGATGAGGCGGGCGAATATGCCTCGCAGCTCAGTCAGATAATAGAATATGTAGAACAGCTGAGCAATCTCGACACGTCGTCCGTCGAACCCACATCGCATGTAATGCTGCTTAGCAATGTAATGGTTGAAGACATCCCCGGAGCCTCGCTCCCTCGCAAAGAAGCCCTGAGAAATGCCCCGGACTCCGATGGGAAATTCTACAGGGTTCCGAAGATAATCGAATAATTTAACCAGGCTATGAAGTGTATGCCGGCATTGGATTGTATTCACATGCCGGAAAGCCGAATTTACTGCGGCGTGGTATAATTATCTGATACTTCAGTTAAACACAAGGAGACATAGTAATGTTACGTTGTTTTTTAAGATCAAAAATTCACCTTGCAACGGTAACCGAGGCAAATCTTGCTTATGAAGGCAGTATTACCATTGATAGCGATTACCTGGATATGGTAGGAATCCTCCCTTACGAACAGGTGACAATCAGCAATATGAATAACGGTGAGCGTTTTGAAACATATGCAATACCCGGGAAGCCGGGGTCAAAGGTATTCTGCCTTAACGGTCCTACGGCGAGAAAAGGCGCGGTTGGCGACAAGATTATCGTCTTCAGCTATTTCTTTCTTGAAAGCGGCGAGATAAAGAAAGATTTCAAGCCGGTCATCATCAAGCTTGATAGCAACAATAATCTAGTCAAATAGAGCGACACCCTTCGATTGATTTAGGGTTAGAGCAAAAAAAGCTTTCAGCTATCAGCTGTCTTGAGCAATTTTTCTACTAAAAGCCAATACCCGGACATGTCTCCGAATATGTTGATTGCGGAAAGTAACTACTGAAATCAGAATCTCGCTTGCTACTTGAAGTCAGCCCTGCCGGCACATGGCTCATTACTCAAGCTTTCTTTTTGCAGATACCCTCGGGTATCTAAACAAAATATTAAACAGTCCGATGCCTTTCATGTCCTTCCACATATATTGCGCTCAACGGACGTGACGGGCAAAGGTTTTCACATGCTCCGCAGCCTATGCAGCGTTCGGTATCGACAACAGGTATTTTCAGGGATTTGGGATTATCCGCCTCAGCCGGGACCATTTGTATTGCGCCTGCAGGGCAGTGACGCGCGCAGTTGTCGCAATTTACCTTGTCGGTGTTCACCACACAGTTTTCCTTTATCCATACTGCATGGCCGATCTGGATGGCGGACTTATCGGCCGTTGTAATAAGATTAATGGCTCCGGTAGGACATACCTCCGAACATTTTACACATTCGGGACGGCAATAACCGCGCTCATACGACATTTCGGGCTGCATAAAGGTCTCCAGACTCCCGGAAGGCCGCAATACCTGATTGGGACAGACTGATATGCACAAGCCGCATGCCGTACAGTGTTGAGTAAAATTGCCGGCGCCCGATGATCCCGGAGGCGTAACAGGAGTCGCCCGGTCAGGGACCTTCTTTTCCTTGATTACAGCCAGGCCTCCATCCCCTGTTATCGTTTGCGCATTCGCCGTGGACGCAAGGGCAAACAAAGCCGCCACTGAAAGAAAATTGCGGCGCGAAGTGTCGATCTTGCCGGATATTTGCGTCCCTCTCTGTTCTGCCGGCTCCTCATTCTTTATTGGTTTTTTCAGTAACCCATATTTCATGGCTTTTTGTGGGCACTTTTCCAGGCAATCAAAACACGTTACGCAGCGGCTGTAATCAATCCCGTGTTCTTTCGGGTCGATACACGAAGCCTTGCAATTACTTGCGCACATGCCGCATCCGTTACATCTTTCCGTGTCGATATGCGGTTTTAATAAAGAATATTTGGACAGGAAGCCTAAAACCGTTCCCACCGGACAAATAGCGTTGCAGTAAGTGCGCCCGTTACGCCAGGCCAAAACGGCAATAACGGCAAATGTAACCGCGGCAACCGCAAAGGTTGCAATGCTCTTCAGCCATATATCCACGGAGTAAAACGCATAACTGTCCATTCGTTCCGCGAAATATGCAAGCGCGTTATTTCCCAGCTGATACACAGGGGCAAACAGATTGGAAGCGATACGTCCGTAAGCGCTATATGGTTCAAGCAACGCAAACAACGGACCGATCCCTGCAATAAAGGCAATGATGAATACTGCCAATATGCCGTATCGCAACCAGTAGCGCGCCGGCGAATAAGAAAACCTGTTGTCCTTTCGCTTTCCCGCCAACCACGAGACAATGTCCTGAAACACGCCGAGCGGACAGATCACCGAGCAATAAATACGGCCCATAACCAAGGTTACGGTAACGAGCGCCAATATCACGCCGGCGTTCAGGGCCAATAAAGCGGGCACAAACTGTATTTCAGCAAGCCAGCCGAACCAATTGTGTAATGTCCCGGTGAAATCGAGAAACAAAAGCGTTATCAGTGTAAAACAGGCAATGGCGGCAGCTGTTCTAATTTTTCGTAACATATCTCTTCCTCATTATTAAACGTTAATCTTTAATTGTTCCACGAATCTGTCGATCTTTCTCATCTCTTCCTGTATCCGGATGTTTTGCGGACACCGGCGATTGCGCGTGCAGATTCCACAGTTAATGCAATGATCGGACTGCCGAAGCCTCGGCACGCTGCGGTCAAATCCGATAAGGAAGGCGCGACGCGCCTTTTTATAGTCTTCAGACTGCTTGTTATCTGGGAAATTTCCCTCGTTGAGGCAGCGGTTGTAGTGGGCAAAAACGGCCGGGATATCTATCCCGTAAGGGCAAGGCATGCAATAATTACATCCCGTACAGTTGATACTCCGGAATTCGAGCATCGTTTGAACCACACGGCTGAGCGTTTCGTTATCCTGACCGGATAGCGGTTGCAATGGAGAGAAGGTCCGCAGATTATCCTGCAGATGCTCCTTGTAAATCATGCCGCTCAGGATCGTGAGGACATTCGGCTGCGAGCCCGCAAAACGGAATGCCCAGGAAGCGCAACTCGCGTCTGGGTCTGCCTGTTTGAGCATTGCCTGGGCCTTGAAGTTCAGGGTTGCCAGACGCCCGCCCAATAATGGTTCCATTACCATGGCAGGGATGTTGCGCTTCACCAGTTCATCATACAAATATTTGGCGTTGACATTGCTGGTCCCCAATGAGGTTTCCCAATCGAAATAGTTCAGCTGGATCATCACGAAATCCCATTTCACGCCCGCCTTATTCATCATATAATCGAAAAAATCTTTCTGCCCGTGAAAAGACCAGCCGAGATTACGTATACGCCCCGCCTTCCTCTCCTTGACAAGAAAATCGAGGATCCCGTTATCAAGGTAACGCTCTTTGTATACATCGAAGACGCCGACGGCATGAATTAGGTAATAATCGAAATAATCAACCCCCAACTCTTTGAAGGAGTTGTAATACATCTTCAATGAATCCTCGCGGCCGGGGCAACTCATATTCGACATCTTGGTGGCGATGAAATACTTGTCCCGCGGATGCCGTCTGAGCGCAATGCCGGTCGCATGCTCCGACAGGCCCTTGCAATAAACCGGAGATGTGTCGAAATAATTGACACCGTGGGCAATGGCATAGTCCACCAGATCGTTCAGCGACTCCTGGTCTATTTCATCTTCTATGCCGCCGGCAAGGCCTTTGGGACGACGGGGCAGGCGCATACAACCATACCCGAGGAGAGAGATCCCGGCGCCCGTCTTCGGGTCGGTTCGATATGTCATTTTATCCGTCGGCACATCGCTCTCATTGAATCGTCTGTTTGAAACCCGGTCTCCCGGCTTGCAACCTGTCAATGCGGCTAGCGAAACTGCGGCCCCGGTTCCCAATACCTTCAGGAAATTGCGGCGGTCCATACCTGTTATGCTGTTATTATCCATGTTGGGCATTCTTCTCCATTTACGTATTACTTTATTATCCGGATATCGCGCAACCATTTCGTCACATCTTCCCGAGCCTTTTTTACATAACTGCCCCTAACCGGAAGCCCTTCCAAAACCGTGGATTTTGAAGAAAGTTTTTTAATGTCCGCAACGCTGCGTCCCATGCCGCTTCCCTCATGCGTGCAGAACGGCGCAATAGTTTTTCCGGAAAGATCGTATTCCGACAAAAACGTAACTACCGGCATAGGCATCGTCCCCCACCAGTTGGGATAGCCGATGAAAACCACATCGTATGAACCGATATTCCCGATCTTTTCTTTCAACTCAGGTTTGCAACCCGATTCTTTTTCCTGTTTTGCCTGTTTAACAACGGCATCGTAATCTCCTGGATATGTCTGTACGGTCCGGATTTCAAAAATATCTCCGCCGACTGCGCTGTGAATCTGGTTTGCAATCTCACGGGTGTTGCCGCTGTGCGAAAAATAAACCGTCAGAATCTTTTTATTTCCCGAAATCTGTTCTGCTTCCACTTGTCCTGTTTTCCCCTTCTTTGATATATCATGTCCCCCTGCCGTAAAGATCTTTTGCGCGTATACAATCGTAAAAACAATAGACGCAACGATTATCAGCAAAGCCAAAGATATTTTTTTCATATGGATACCATCAGCGACCGGTCAGTTTTTCGAGCTTTTCAGGATACCGCGCCCCTTGAACCGAAATCTTTGAGGCTGCGTTATCGATGTCACGCAGATCGTCGGGCGTGAGTTCGACTGAGACCGCCCCGATATTCTCGTCCAGGCGACTCAGCTTCGTGGTGCCCGGGATCGGAACAATCCACAGCTTTTGGGCCAACAGCCAGGCGAGCGCGATCTGGGCGGGTGTCGCTTTCTTCTTTTCTGCGATGCCTCCGAGCAGCTCAACAAGCGCCTGATTAGCCTTGAGGGCCTCCGGGGTGAAGCGCGGCAGTAGGCTGCGGAAGTCGCTGCTGTCAAAGGTGGTATTTTCATTGAATTTTCCTGTGAGGAATCCCTTACCAAGTGGGCTATATGGCACGAGGCCAATTCCGAGTTCTTCGAGTGTCGGTATTACTTCCTTCTCAGGAGTTCTAGTCCACAGCGAATATTCGCTCTGAAGCGCTGTTACGGGTTGGACTGCGTGCGCCCGGCGGATCGTCTGTACCCCGGCCTCGGAAAGGCCGAAATGCTTAACCTTACCCTCCTGAATCAGCTCCTTAACAGTT
>JGI20214J51650_10000034_pt1 | contig 82157 bp, 65 predicted proteins | sample WetSurMetagenome_FD_51650 | JGI IMG/M metagenome (IMG submission 51650)
CTTGATTGTAGGTTATTGGTAAACCCAACATAGATTTTATCATACTCCGGAGAGAATAATGCATAGACGAAATACATAAGGAAAAATATTCAGCGAGAATATTGTGGGTTGTACTGGATTCGAACCAGTGACCCCTACCCTGTCAAGGTAATGCTCTAAACCAACTGAGCTAACAACCCATAAAAATTAGCTCCCGTAAATTCATCCAAGGGAAACCAGGACAGGAATCACAGAGCTAATGTCTTTTTAATCGCAGCAAATGTAAGAAAATTCCGGAATATCTTTAACGATGATCCCGCGCTTTCAACACCTCTTTACGTCAGGCCCTATTTTGATTTGTTTATCAGGTTCTGCCCGACAAGCCTGAAACCTGCAGCATCAGCAGGCGGGACAATATAAACTTCAGTACCGGCATCGAGCCCTTCTTTCACAACAGCATTTTTATCGTTGAGATCGCCGATAATTACAATTTGCCTGGTCTTATTTTTCTTATAGACGTACTGAACACTGTCGAGGCCTGCCTGAACACATTCCAGCGGGATATATACAGCATCAGGTATAGTTTTAAGAATGATCTTGTTCCATGTTGTCATAGATGGCCTCAGAGTAACATCAGTGCCATCGAGCTTTATCATAACCTCAAACATCTTAGCATCGGAATTTGGAAGTACTTCACCGATATTAGCAACGCTCATGATTGTCCCGTTATAGCTTTTATTCGGGAATGCGTCGACAGAGATATTTACTTTCAGCCCGGGGATAACCTTTGTAACCTCAATTTCGCTGACATATACCTTTGACAGCATTGTTGTCAGATCGGGCAGGGTAGCAATAACGTTGTCGAACGGGTTTATTGATGAGCCGGCTTTTCTTTTATTGCCCATCCTGTCTTTCTTATAAATCACCATACCATCTGCCGGTGCAGTTATCCTGAACTGAGCCAGGAAATCCTGGAGGTTCTTTACAAGCTGTTCCTGGTTCTGAAGAGTGGCTTTCTGGCTGTTTATATCGGTGGTTATCTGGATTTTCCTGAGCTTATAAGATTTAAGCTTCTGCTCAAGTGCCCTTTGTTCCCTGTTTAAATTAAGTTGTGCTTTACGCAGTGTGGCAGGGGGTTCATATTTTGATTGATCGACCTCTATTGAAGCCTCCTCAACAGCATATCTCTGGTTTTTAATTTCATCGCGCAGCGACGTGAGGGACATTGCAGTGTCGAGGATCTTTAATTCCAGGTTATTCTGGAGTGTTGTAAGAGTCTGAAGAGCATCCTTCAGGGTATTATCATAACTTGTTCTGTCGAGGGTTGCAACATAATCGCCCTGTTTTACAATGGTTCCTTCTGCAACGATGTCAGTGATCTTGAAATCCTCCACATGGAAATCGCCACCTCTTCCGCCTCCACCGCCGCCGCCCATACCCATACGACCACCACCCTGACCGCCAACAGTTTGTCCTCCGCGGTTTTCCTGGGTACTCGACTGCTTGAGCTCGGGACCCCTGATGTCGATTGATTTTTCAGCAAGCAATTCGCCGGCATTTGAAACAGTTATTTCAAATACACCCTTTTTTGCTTCGGCATACAAATCCACCTTATCTTTTTTGGAAAAGAGCTTGTTGAAAACAAAAAGAGCAACTATTGCCAAAAGGACAACAGCGGAAGTCATTATTACTGTTCGTTTCATTTCAGTTAAATTGTTTATATGTACAGACAATCTTCAACCACGAATCATTCCATCACCATAAAAAAACTTTTATAACTCCCTAATTTTTAAATTTCTGAACCAGATGCCATAACCATGATCTTGTAACCCGATATATCCCTCCCTGGCAATGCCTTCAGTAAAGCCTGGAAATGTCTTGAATTTGCTGTTTGCCACCATCTCATCCCATTTTGGTGTCCAGAGTTCATATTCTACCACCTGGACTCCATTCTGAATATGTGTGACCTTTCCATCTTTAACCTTTATTATAATGGTGTTCCACTGGCCTGCAGGTTTTACAGTGGCCGGATCTGCCGGCAGCATGTCATATAATGAACCTGCAAGATGACTGGCTATCTTATTATCAGTGGCATTAACATTGTCGAGAACCTGAACTTCAGGAGCTGCATAATAGACTGGCTTCCCAGGTACTTCGCGCACATTGAAGAAAATCCCCGAATTTCCCATGTCAGCAACTTTCCAGTCTACTGACAATTCAAAATTCCTGAACTTCTTTGCAGAGTATATTATATCGCCATTTGATCCCTGCCCTGGATTCTTGCCTTCACCTGTGAATACATTCATCGCATTATCATCTATTTTCCAGTTTTTTGGCATCTCGGTACCATTACATTGTCTCCATCCGGTAAAATCCTTACCGTTGAATAGTAACACCCAGCCAGCTTTTTTCTCCTTACCTGACAGCTTATTCGGCTTTTGAGAGTATGAGGGCAAAGTAAAAATCAGCATGGTTACCAAGGCCAGTGTAGTTATTACATGTTTTTTCATGATAATGAGGTTTTTGGGATTTTCTGCAAAATAATGAAAAATAAAGTTTGTATTGACCTGGTCCGGCACTCTTTCTCTGACATCTTAACATTGCTTAACATATTCATACATAATCTTAATGAGATAAAAGTCTCACTGGGACTATTTTAGAAATGCCAGATACTTATACTAGTCAGATTAATAAGGGTTTAGGCAAATTTAAGTTTAAAGAGTGGTTGGCAGGTACTTTATTTAAAACAGGGTAAGACGAAAAAACAGGTTTTTAACCAATTAATATTTAAACAGATACAAGTTAGTGACTATACATGTAGTCATAATTATTAAAAAATATTTGTTTGACTAGAAAAATAGTCATAGATTTGCCTTAGTAAATTTCCAGTCTATGCAACTTACAAAAGCAGAAGAACAGGTAATGCAGATTCTCTGGGAGCTTGGAGAGGGCCTGGTAAAAGATGTCCGCGACCATTTCAGCGACCCCAAACCTGCAAGAAACACTGTATCAACAGTTTTAAGGGTGCTTGAAAAGAAAGGCTTTGTTGCCCACAAGGCTTTTAGCAATGTACACTTGTATTACCCTGCTGTTTCAAAGAGTGAATATTCAAAAAAACAGCTTTTCGGTCTGCTGGAGGTTTACTTTGACAACTCCTTTTCAGCAATGGCATCATTCTTTGCAGTGGAAAAAGACCTCTCAATGAAGGAACTTGATGAGCTTCTTGACGTAACAAGAAAAGAACTGAAGAAAAACAAAAGAAGAAAATGACAATCCCGTTCTCAATATACCTGCTAAAATCAGCAGCCTGGCTTACCGGTTTCTCGATGTTCTACATTTTATTCCTGCGTAATGAAAGATTCTTCAGGATAATAAGGATTTATCTTATCGGAGGAATCCTGGCATCATTAATGTTTCCTCTTATTTCCTTTCATTACGATGTCGAGGTTGTAACATCGCCATTGGCCGGTATTAATGTCGTACCCGTATCAGAAAACTTATTAGCAGGAATTCATCCGCCACAGGAATCCAGTCATATTGATCTGAAAGCAATTCTCTTAATCATTTACCTTTCTGGTATGATTACCCTGGCATTCAGGATGATACTACACCTGGTAACCATATCCAAAGCGATCAGGAGAAATGTAGCTTACAGGCAGGGTTCCGCCTGGATAATCAAAGACCGGGAAATAAAACCTTCATTCTCCTTTTTCAATTATATTTTTATAAATCCTTCAACCACAGTGCCGGAGGAAGAACATATTCTTAACCACGAAAAAGTGCATGTGAGCCAGAAGCACTGGTTTGATATTCTGCTTGCTGAAATGGCCCGCATGCTTCAATGGGTTAACCCCTTTGCATGGCTATATGTAGGCTTTATCAGGCAAAACAATGAATATCTTGCCGACGAATCGGCCCTTAAGCAAATAGAAGATCCTGCAATTTACAAGGCAGTTCTTCTAAACCAGATTTTCAGCACCCCATTAATACCATTCTCAAATACATTTTCATATTCAACTGGTAAAAAGCGATTCGATATGATGAAAAAAATCACCGCATCCCCTTTCAGGAAGCTTAAGCTCCTGTTTATTTTGCCGGTAATTGCAGTAATATTTTATGCATTTGCCACTCCTGAATATAAATATATTGCAGAGCCTGATAATTCTGCCATTATTGAAACCTTAGCTTCCCTGACAAAATCAGTTAAAGGATTGGTTCTCAATGAGGAGAACAAACCTATGGCAGGAGTGACAATAACTCCTTCAGACAAGTCAGCTCTTATTGTCACCGACCAGAGCGGAAAATTTCTTATTTCAAATCTGCCGGAGGGAGCTTCTCTGGTATTTTCATATACAGGATATAAAACCCAGACCATAATCCCGGATTATTCAAATGAAATGGTTATCAATATGGCCAGGGATCCTGAGGCTGTTACTACTTTATTTAAGCTCGTTCCTCCACCGGAAACTGCTCCCGGGCAGCAACCCCAATCAAGACCGATGGTACTGATCGACGGTATTGAAAGTGAAAAAGATCTTTCTGTGATGGACCCGAATACCATTAATACGATTTCTATATTAAAAGACAAGTCTGCCACTGCTGTTTTTGGTGAAAAAGGTAAAAACGGTGTTATTATTATAACTACAAAGAAATCAGGGCAGAGCAATGATAAAAAAGAGGTCAGGGGGATTATAAAAATTGAAAATGGTAATCCTCTTGAGGGAGCATCGATTGTTTTAAAAGGTACTGCTATCGGCACTGTTTCTGACAGCAAAGGTGCTTTTGCTCTTGCTAATGTTCCCGGAGATGGTATAATCGTTGCATCTTATGTCGGGTTCAAAATGAACATGATAAGGCCCTTGTTTGACCGTGAAATGGTCATCAGTATTTCAAAAGATACTGTCAGCCTTGGGAAGATAAATCTTCCTCCTCCTCCGCCACCGCCACCAGTGCCAGGCAATGCCGGGAGCAATGCTGAAAATGGCGAAAAACCACTTTATATCATTGATGGCGAAATTAAGGATATCGACTTAAGCACGATCAACAGCAACGACATTGAATCGATGAATGTACTGAAGGGTAGTAAATATGTCGAAAAATATGGTGAGAAGGCCAAATATGGGGTTGTCGAGATCAGGACAAAACAGAAGAGTCAGCTTCCCGCTGAGGAGGCTGGAAAACCTGCCCCACAGAATAAAAACACTATGGTGCTTGTTGAAGAGATGCCAATGTTTCCAGGTGGAGAAAAAGCCCTTGCCGACTGGATATACAAAAACATAAGAATCGAGCGGAATGTCAATGTTAATTTACTTAAAGAGCCTGTATATGTGATATTTACTGTTGAGAGTACAGGAAAAATCCGTGATATTCATGTGAAGAGCCCGGTACATCCGAAGATGGATGCCGAAGCTGTAAGAGTAATAAGCATAATGCCTGACTGGAAGCCCGGCAGCCAGAATGGTAAAGCGGTAGATGTTATTTACCAGTTACCAATTGATTTCAATCCGGAAAATTTCAGGAACAAAAAATAGATGGATTAAAAGACAATGAGAAATGCGGATCCGGTATCCGCATTTTTTATTAAGTCCCCCAATATTAGTAATACTTCAGTTATACCTATTCATCTTCTTCAGCTGCTGCAAAAAATGCAGACCTGACAGCCGGTGGGCAGGGAGAATCTATTCCTTTAACAGCTTTCCAGATCACTTCATTAAATTCAGTGTCGTTGACCTTATCTTCAGCAGTGAAATCAAACTTCTCGCTTTTCTTTTGCCAGAGGTTCTCCGCCATGTTCTTTTCATTCAGATCGACAAGAATTGGTTTTACAGAATATGGTTCGTGTCCCGGGGTGTTGTCCAAACACCTCCAGAGAGGAGTAGCTGCAGCATCATACTGGCTCATCGGCGGCAGCCCGAGAATCAGTTCAATTGTCCGGAGAAGTGATGTTGTTGTGTAGGGAGTATGATCAACAAATCCTTTTTTTACGAAACCACCTGCAATAAGAGCAACACTCCTGTGCGCATCAACATGATCAGGCCCGTTCTGGGCATCATCTTCAACCATAATGACAAGGCTCTCCTTCCAAACCGGGCTGTGACTCAGGTAGTCAACGAAAAGGCCTATCGCCAGATCATTATCTGCAACATGAGCGAAAGGAGTAGGCCTGCCAAGGCGCAATCCCTCGGTATGGTCGTTGATAAACCGAAGTGTATTAAGCTGTGGAAGTGCATCTGCTGCCAGCAATGAATCAAAATCGTGTTTCCACTGGTAGAATCTGACAGTATCGCGGACAGCCTGGTCCCAGCTTGTAAAACGCTTGCAGAAATGGTTTCTGAGAACTGGAATATTAGCTTTATTATTATCGACAAATTCACCGTAAGATCTGAAACTTACCCCCTGCCTGCTGCAGTTGTCCCATAGAAATCCGTTTTTGTTATTTGCTATTTCCCTGTTTCCTTCGGCATCGTAGGATCCTCCTCTTCCGCCATAGTTTGTCGGCCAGGTTTTCTCCAGGTAATCTGTTGCATATGCTCCTAACGACCAGTTATGGCCATCAGCACTTACTTCACCATTGACATAAAAATTATCAAGCAATACAAATTCCCTGGCGAGAGCATGATGGTTGGGAGAGATTTTTTCACCAAACAGACAAAGGTCAGGACTGCCATTACCTTCAGACATATCTCCAAGTACCTGATCATAAGTCCTGTTTTCCTTTATAATGTAAAAAATATGCTTGATCGGGGACGGAACTCCAACTTTCCCGGGAACCGGATTTCCTGTCGGCACAGAGGAAATCAGTTCATTCTTCTTTATATAAGGGGTATTATTTATTACAGTCTGTGAATATACCCCCAGCTGGGTGGTTTCCGGTATTGGAATAATATTTAATGCTCCGCGAAAGAGACCACCGATGTATTGTATTTTAATCTTATGTTCCATTCCTCCCTGCTGGTAAGTCACAGTCTGGCCCCTGCGTGTCGGATCCGGTCCGTACGGGTTAGCCATTGATGATAGTCCTTTTCCGTTGGATACAAGTATTTTATTATTTGTTGTTCTCACTGAAGTTGGATACCAGCCTGTAGGGATGAATCCTTTGCTGATGCTTTTCCCGGGGACTGAAACATCAAAAAGAGTAAGGCAGTTATTGTCAGCATTAGCAATAAATAAAGTCTTTTCATCCCTGCTCAATGCCACACTGTTTGTCGTCGATCCGGGAGGAGCCCCGGGGTAAAGAGACGCGTTTAGTACCTCGATCACCTTCCTGTTCCTGGTGTCTATTACGGAAACATTATTATCGTTGGCATTTGCCACAAAGAGATATTTGCCATTTCCTGTCTGGCATAAGTCATTTGGATTATCTCCTGCCTTAATTGAGCCTGAGATTTTAAGTGTCCTGGTATCAAGCAATATCACCTGGTCGCAGCCCCAGCATGATATATATAGTGTAAGGTTATCCGGAGACAGAAGACATGTATATGCTTCACCGCCCAATGCTTGTTTTAGCAGGATTTTTTTCGAAGCAATGTCAATAACGTATACCGAATTGTTTTCCCTGGTTACGGCATAAAGTCTTTTCCCTTTCTTATCAATGTCAATACCGGCGACACTTATTTTTTCAGGCCAGGGTTTTCCCAGCTTTAAGGTATCGTCGGGATACAGGTGATTATTTATACAGGCATATTTAATGATAAAATTATCGTTTCCACCTGACGCATACAGATACTTTTCGTCAGGAGAAAATACGAGCCCAAACCATGATTTTCCAATGGCAACCGAATCGGTAATAATTTCTTTTTGAAGATCTGCCAGGCAGATTGACTGATCACTTTCTCCGTTATTAGTTATAGCAGCAAGTTTGCCTGATCGTGAAACAGCGATATTCAGCGGCAGATCGCCCAGGGGAAGGACTTTCCCGGCAGGGGTAAGTGACCAGCCGTTGGGAAGAGAGATTCGTCCCGATTCCAGTTCACTCAGCGTTTGTCCTGTTAGTAAATGATTTAAACCCTGTAAGAATAAAAGGCAAACAGCAAGGATGCTGATTCTACCAAAGCTGATACTTGTTTTCATAATGTGAATTTTTAAAAAGCCGCAGCTTTACATCATTAAGTCTGACGTAAAGATAACATGTTGATCCTTATCCGGGATTGTTTTATGAAGAAGGAGTTTGAAACTTATTGTGTTTAGTCTTCAGAACATTCAACACATCCCTTTTTATGCGGACTTTTATTTCGCCTGAAATTTCAAAAGGCTCCCCGTCGATATGGAACCTGGTTTCTTCAGTCCTGACAGTAAAAGGTTTATCTGTTTTTATGTACTTTACATATTTTGATTTTCCGAGGGTGCCCCTGAAAAGCCTTAAAACGATAAGCGGGGCAATCCATTTAGGGAATGGACGAACAAGGACAATATCAATAATGCCGTCATTGGGTTTTGCTTCAGGGGCAATATATGCATTGTTCCCGAACTGTCTTGTATTTGCGATAGTAAGGGTAAAAAGATCTTCTGTTATTATCTCCTGTCCGAAATCGATGGTAACATGAACAGGTTTAAGATAGATAAAATTCCGGAATGTAACATAAACATAAGACCACAGACCCCTTGTACCCAGTTTATCAAATGAATGGGCTACAAAGCTGTCGAGCCCGACTCCTGCAACATTAAGACACAGGAGGTCATTAATTTCAATTACGTCAATTGAAAGGCGTTCGGCTTTTTTAATATTTTTCAGCAGGGAGGGGATATTGGGTTTGAATCCGAATTCACGGGCAAATCCATTTCCTGATCCCATGGGCAGCACCCCAAGGACTTTTTCTGTCCCGACAAGCTGGGCGGCTACACTTCTTACAGTACCATCACCGCCGGCAGCAACAAAGATATCATAATCATTGAATGCATTTTTTATCCGGTTACCTGATTCATCAACGCTTAGGGATTTGAAGGTAGCAAGTTGATTTTTGCGGCGCTGGAGATCTGCAGTAAGTATTACTTTTACTGGCATTACTCCTGCAGCAGGATTAAGTATAAAAAGAGATCTTTTTATCTGGCCGGAATCCATAATGCCACAAATTACCCTAACCTGTATTTAACCATGGCGAAGGTGGGAAAATAATCTGAAGAAACAAAAAAAAGTATCTGGTGTAAAGGAAGATTGATAGGAACAGAGTTAAAAACTAATAAAAACTTTAGTCACTTCATGTGCCTCCGGCAAAGCAAACTTTTTTAATTTAGTTCCCGATTCAGAGTAAGGACTAACCTTTATCCCATGACAGAATCAAATTTTTTCCACTTTTCACCTTCCGGTATTTTTTACGGTGTAAAATCAGTTGAGGAAGCAATCGCAACATCCAGAGAAGGGGGCTTCATCTGGCTGAATTTCTACAATCCCTCGATACAGGAGCTTCATTCGCTTGTTGACACCCTGGATGTTCATCCGTTGTCGGTTGAAGACTGCCTCGACAGCAGCCAGGTGCCTAAGATTGAACATTTCCCCAATAATACCTTTATAATATTCAATGCTTTCAGCTATAAGGAGAAACAGCTTTTTATCGACGAGGTTGATATTTTCATAAGCAAGAACTTCCTGATTACAGTCAGCGGTATTAATTCTGACGGAAGACAGCCGCTCAATGGAATAATCAGGAGGATTGAGAATGATCCCAGCCTTGCAAGATCGGGCCCGGCATTTTTAATGCATGTTGTAATGGACTATATTGTTGATGAAAAGCTGCAGGCTTTTGAAGCACTCGAAGATGAGATAGAGATAGCCGAAGATGAAGTACTTAATAATCCTTCCGCATTCAAGCCCACAGAGCTGATGAGGCTAAAGAAAGACCTCGTAAACCTGCGTAAGAGCCTTTTTCATGAACGCGAAATACTGGTTAAGATATGCAGGATGGATTGCCCGTTTATCACCGACAAGGCAATTTTCCATTTTCGTGATATTTATGACCACCTTGCCAAATTTTTTGAGCTTACAGAAACCAACCGGGAAATAGTCACAAGCCTGATGGAACTATATACTTCACTTCTCAACAACCAGATGACCAGGGTTTCGAATCAAACCAATGACTCTGTAAGGAGGCTTACTCTTATTGCCACGATCTTCATGCCACTCACACTTCTGGCCAGCATTGGGGGGATGTCAGAATGGACAATGATCACAGGGTCGGATAACTGGAGAATTGCATACCCGTTATTTATCCTGGGAATGGGAATGATTGCAGCCATCAACTATCTTCTGATCAAATGGCTGGAACAGAGAAGCAAAAACCGCTCAGAAGGCTGATCAGTTCTTGTTCTTGCTGAATCTCTCTGTTATTGCAGTAATTTCAGGACCAGAGATTGCTGAACTTTTTTTCAGGACTTCAATAAATGCTGCAACTTCTTCAGGAGCTGCCGGGCAGCCCATGTTCTGTCCCGGTTTATCAAGGCCTTCCCCGGGTTTCCTGATGTTGGAATCACCCAGAAGCACACCTTTTTTATTGAAGATCAGGAAAAAAGGTATACCTGATTTACCGCCGGAATATTTTTCATACATTTCATTTGCCCCCGGATTCTCAAGGTTCTTCTTGTCCTTTGATTCCTGTATGGTAAGATGTACGAAAACATAGCTTTTATTGAAAAAATCAGCACATGAGGGATCGTTAACCGAGGCATCCAGTTTTTTGCACCACCCGCACCATGAAGCATGAAAGATAACAAAGACATTTTTCTTTTCCCTGGCTGCCTGCTTGTATGCTTTCTTCATAATTACATCTGCAGGTTCAGGTGTGGTCTGTGAGTATGCAACACAGCTAATGAGCAGAATTGCTGTTGCAAGGAATATCTTTGTCTTCATTGTCGGTTTGGATTTATGGTTTATGGTGTGAATATACAATTTATCGGGTTATAATATCAGGGTCCTTCAGAATGAACATCTCAAGATGTTTTTCACCAAAAGATTTAATGGCATAGGCGAAAAAGAATCCTGAGAGGATGTCGATGCTGTAATGACCGTGAGAAAAAATGAGTGTGATAATAATCACTGCAAGGCAGAACCATAGAATTTTGCGGTAAACCTTGTCATATACCAGTAAGAGCATCAGGAATGAATTCCCCACATGCCCGGAAGGATAAACGCCAAGTTCATATTTTGAAAATCCATTGAAAAGAGGGTCAGAGCCATTAAAATCGGGAGGATTTCCGAAGGGAGTAAGGACAATGAATATCCCCCTTATAATAAAAAAGATGCCCGACATAAGTAAGAAAAAAGGTATCCTGTTATACTGATTTCTGTGTACTATATAGGCGACCACGAATGAAAAGATTACGATACAAAAAATGTCATAGAAAATAGACATGTTGACTACCGGGACATTATCAAGGATCATATCGGAAAGCATGGGTAGTGTTTTACCCTCACTCATATACAGGTGCAGATATGTCTGTGATGCAAAATTTAACCCGGCTCCGATAATCAGTGACAATATACCAATCCAGAAGTATTTGGTTTTAATCACAGGAACAATAGAGTTGATTATTCCCGGAATTGACAGATTGTTCTTTTCTTTACTTGTTACACTATTTTCCATTCTTCCCGTTGTTTTCAGCTAATGACCGTCCCAAACAGAAAATGATGCGTAAAGATAGAATTTTTATTTACGACTCGTCAAACTGAGCATCAGGTGGCGACATCTGATTATAGATATCAACAATTGCCTTCTTGTTTTCCTCGTCACCCCAGAGGGTTCCCCAGCAAGTCTCTGTCTGCCACATGCCATCGTAAGCTGAATCGTGAAAAGATTTAAGATAGTGCGGGATGCCAGCCTGTTCAAGAAGTCCGGAAAGAAGCCTGGCCTCTGCTTCACTCCTGAGAGTCAATATTTTAACTGTCATTTTCATAGCCCTGAATTTTATTTAAAGGTATGAAATTCTCAGACAGTACCGGAATATATTTCCAGGCCTTCTACTTAACAATTACACAATTGTTTAACAGTACATCCATAAGAAAACCGGAGCATTCTCCGCGGACGGTAATGTCACTGCCGGCTGCAAGGCCTGAGATATCACCAGAAGAAGAAAATGTGCAGATCACTGAAGACATCTCGCTTCCCGTTTTAAGGTTGATACTTGAGGCGAATCCGTCACCCTGTTTTACCGATTGGATCTGACCGGATATTTCTATTATTTTGTTAAGATATTTAGAAGTTGCAGAGGCTTCGTTCTCCTCAAATTCCTTCTGGATTATACTCGCCTCAATTTTAAAATCGGGTTTTACCTTATTCAGGTCTGAATGTTTCTTATTGAAGAGGAAAAGTCCGGCAGCCAACCCGGCAACGCCGAGTACCACAATTGAAATTAAAACAATTTTTACAGGCTTCTTCATAATTTCTATTTTGATTCAACAGGGGTATATTTCATTGTTACGGCAACCTCAAGATTTTTTGCGATATTATCTCTGACAACACCCGGAATGTTAATTTTATAATCTTCAGGAACAATATTGAATTTTGAATTTGCATTTATGCCTCCTGTGACCACTTCAATAGTCCCCTTGGCTGCTACCTTATTTGTAACATCATGAATGTTCAGGTCACCTTCGACTGTAACATCATATTTCCCCGGTTTTGAGAAATCTACGGATGAAAGGTTCGTGATTTTTCCCTTAAATGTGGATTTTGGAAATTTTTCAGACTCCATGTAATTCTCATTAAAATGCTCCTCCATGAGAGCTTTATCAAAATGGAAAGATTTAACAAGTACCTGGAAGACAATATCTCCTGTAGATATATCCAGGATGCTTGCCACCTGGTTGTTATCGCCCTTTATATCTTCGACGGCAGTGTGTGAGTAAAAACCTATATAACCATTTCTGGTCATATATTTCTGTGCATTTGCTGCAAGAAAGAGGAAAGTTATTGCAAAAATTACTGTTGCCCTTTTCATTTTATTATTTTTTAGACATATAACAATCAAAATATCAGAATGTTTAATTATTTCTTCAGGGTGAAAACTCTTGAAATATTGAATCCAAAATGAATATCACCTTTCAGCCAGCTTCCGGATGTCTCCCCGATAAATCCCTTTTCAATCATTGCACGTGAATTGGTGAATATCAATTGAAAAACGTGTCCCCCGGTTTCGATATCAAAGCCTACAGATAAAGGGTTATAGATCTTTGAGCTCATGAAATCTTTAGGATTGATAATGTAGTAGTATTCTGCATTTAGGCTGATACGTTTGGTAAGTTTCAGCCTGCCTCCAGCTCCAAGAGCATATATGTCGTTAGGATCGACTTCTGTTGCCACCATATTCCTGTGTACAAAAGTAGGTGCAAGCTGGAATGAAAAAGAGGGACTGAATTTCCTTGCAATTAGAAGCTGATGTGAATAGGAAAGCCGCGATGAAAAATAATTTGTCCTTGTGGTATCTGTCCACCTGAGAGAGTTAACGGCTATTGAAGAGACCCATGAAACTGAAACAGGCATAACTTTAGCCCCGGCAGACTGCCGCAGGAGGGTGAGCTTTGTAAAACCGTCATAAGTCTTTTCATAGGTACCCCGGCCAAGGCCTATCATCAGCCAGTCGGTTATTCCATATTCAAGGCCGAAATGTACATTTGACTGGTCGAGTCCGAAGAATTCATATGCGCCGGAGTTCACCCTGCCAAACCGGTGTGAAATTCTGACATCCAGCTGACCTGCAGGCATTCTTTCCACAGAGTGTCCATTCAACACTCTTGTTGATTTGAATGTGGCCGTTGTATAGTTAATTTCAGTGGCAGGTTCCTTGTCCAGCATATCAAGAAGATCATCCTGCCCGAAAAGTCTATCCTGGCGGGAGAACAAAATAAGAGAAAGAAGAATGACAGAGTAATATCGTCTCATGTGTTATAAGTATAAATATTCAATTATTTAGTGCCCCTTTGGAAACCCATAAATCGAAAAGCTTAATCGAACAGGCATTCAATTTACCACCGTTCTTTGGCATAGATGAATAGCCTCCGGTTTGATTTATTGATCCGGAAATGGCAGCTACCCTCGCTTTCACGTCAGCATAATCTTCAAGCTTAATGCCATTGCCTGCAATCCCAGCCATGGCGTTTGAATGGCACGAGAGGCAGCTTCCCGAAAGGATCGGGGCGATTTTCCCGCTGAATGTGATATTGGTTGTGTCACATGTTGAGCTGAGTGATGGATAAAGGGCCTCTTCGCTGTCATAATAGCAGGATGAAGCCATAAAGGAAAATGTAACAATTGTTACAAAAAATAAAATTGCATTTTTCATATTACACTCAACTAATTATTCAGATACCCGTTATTTATCCAGATTTCAAACTGCCTGATACGGCATATTGAAAATGATCCGCCTAATGGCATTTTGGTAACCCCGGATCCCTTAAGTGAATTCAGCAAAGACCCGTTTGCAGCAGCAGCAGCCACATTTGAGTAATTTGCCAGCGATACACCTCCCTGTGGTGATGCTCCGCTATGGCATCCTGTGCATGATGACTGCATTATCGGCCAGATTGTTCCGGCGAATGTAACCGGGTTAATAGTATCACATACCTCGCCGCAAAACTGGTCCAGGGCTCCATAGCTGATCCATGCAGCTATAGAATCTATTTCAGCGGTTGTTAACTGCGGGCTTCCGGAGGGGGGCATTTTATCTTCCCCGCTCTCGAACTTAATTACTTCATAAAGTTTACTGTTATTGGGATTTCCAGGGGAAACGGCTGTCATTGTTGTACTGTAACTCGAGAAGATGTATCCTTCCCGGTGTGTTGCCTGGTCGTGACATCCAGAAGTTGCGCATTTTGAAGTAAGTACAGGCAATATGTCTCTTGAGAAGCATGCCAGAGGGTTTACATATCCATTTCCCTGGCCGGATGTGTCAGGACAGATTGTAAGGCCGGCGCCCTGTTCTATCCACAATCTTATTAGAGTCCTGTTTTCAATAGATAGCGGGCGATCAGGTGGCATTCTATTTTCGCCGAATGTTGACGTTATTGCCTTGTAAATTTTGCTGGAATTAGGTTTCCCGGGTTCCACGCCATGACTTATAGGGATATAACTCGTAAGCCGGAGGTCGGATTCCCCGGTTCCGTCATGGCATCCGGATATTGCACAACTATTCAGGAAAATCGGAAGGACCTCCTTTTCAAAGCAAACCTCGGGGATATTTGAAATATCAGGATCATGGGTACAGCTTGAAATCCAGGAGAAGATAGATATAAATAAAATCAGCCCTGGTAAAAGCAGAGTTTTGTCAGATTTCATAGTCAGGTTGTTACAGTGCAATTAATTGTAAAATTACGTGTAAAACAGGGATAAATTGTGTTACAGTAAATGATATTTAACATAAAACATTTACCACCTGAATCATTTCAAACGATTGAATTCCAGAGTGCTAATTATTTTAAAAAAATGTTCGTGTCTCCACCAATTTAAAATCAGAAATCATTAATCAGGAATTCGTGCTCAAAATTTGGGGTAAAGATCCCGCAATTCAGATTCTCTTTTATTTCCTTAATAGACCAGAACCTTCCTTCATCAATTTCGTCATGGTTCACAACAGGCACTTCTTTTGATGAACCTGAGAATGAATATACCAGTTCTCTTTCCCTTGATGATTGCCAGACATACTTGCGGATAAAGGTGAAATTAAACATTTTGATTCCAAGTTCCTCTCCGGTTTCTCTTTTAAGCGCTTTTTCGGGAGATTCCCCCGGGTTGATATGTCCTCCAACGGATGTATCCCACATACCGGGGAGAAGATCTTTTGTCGATGCCCTTTTCTGAAGATAGAGCTCTCCCTTTTCATTAAAAAGGTGAAGGTGCACGACAGGGTGTAATAACATGCTTATGCCATCGTGGCACGATTTTCTTGTAGCTACAGATATCTGATTTCCTTCCTCATCAACCACAGGGAATAGCTCCCCGGTATCGTCTATTTTCATATAACCTCAATTTTTCCTGCTAAGTATTGTAAACTGACATTTTACAGAGCTCCCGTCCTCATCTACAACTGTAAGAATGTGATCCCCGGTTTCTGCTTCGATTTCCAGTTGATGAATATACTTTGTAGTTCCGATATATTTATCATCGAGATGCCAGAAGATCTTCTTTGAGGGAGTGCGGTGAACTACTTCCGGGATTATCCGGGTAAGAGATCCCAGGTGATCACGTGGAATGTAGATCTTCACCCCGGGAACAGGATAGATAAATTCCATTACCGGTAATCCTTTATCGGAAATGCAGCCCTCTGCCATTGGAGGAACAACTTTATATTCAGGATGTTTCTGGTGGTAATAATATTCCATTGCCGGGGGAAGGATAAACCATGGTACATTTTTTATTTCGGCCGGAGAAGCACAATCTGCTGTTACCTGCCATGTCCCGGTAATGTCGGTATGAATTATTTTATGGTAAGGGCATACCACACTTCTTAGTCCTGCGGTGCAGGCAGCCACATCTTCAGTTTCATCACAGTCAGGGCCGGCCCTGTAACCGCTTTGAGAACAAATTCTGATCATCGTCATTTCTTCCAGAGGTTCCCTGAACCATTCACCCGGAGGGAGAATACCTGCCAGGTCAAACAGGATGGGTGCGGCCGCATTTATTCCGGTAAGCCCGGGGCGGCCTTCACCGTCTGCATTTCCGGCCCATACCCCGATAACATACTCTGGTGTGGTACCGACAGCCCACGCATCCCGGAAGCCAAAGCTTGTTCCCGTTTTCCAGGCCATCATCCTTGACGATGAAAAATATTGCCATCCTGCTTCTGCTTCCGGTCTGTTGACCTTAAGCAGGGCTTCATAGGTAAGCCATACCGATGCAGCATCGAGCGGTGGGTTAGTATCTTCATTTTTTAATTCTTTGTCGTCCCCGGGAATAAATCGAATTGGATGATAGTCGCCGGCAAAATACTTTTTGTACAGATTGTAGTGGTTAAGAATCCTTGAAAATGAAGCATATACGCCGGTAAGCTCCCAGAGAGAAGCCTCGCCTCCGCCAAGGATCATTGAAAGCCCGTAATGATCGGCTGGTTTATCAAAGGTTGAAAAACCAACCTGGCGGAGCAGTCCCAGAAATTTTTCCGGTGTGTATATCTGAAGCATTTTCACGGCAGGGATATTCAGAGATTGAGAAAGGGCCTTTGATGCAGGTACAGCACCGCTATATGAAAAGTCAAAGTTTTTCGGTGAAAAACCGGGAAACCGGGTCGGAACATCTGCAATAAGGGCATCAGGAAGAATATCTCCGGAATGTTGTATCCCGGCATATAGAACAGGCTTCAGGATGCTGCCGGTACTTCGTTTTGATCTGATAATATCGACACTTCCTCCATTTTCCGTGGTATCTCCATAAGCACTGTTCCCGACGTAAGCAAGAACCTCACCTGTTTCAACTTTAACTATAATACAGGCAGAATTATTAATGAAATTTCCGGAAAGCAGTTTTTGGTGAGTATTTACTATTTCAAGGGCTCTTTCCTGTAACTCCGGATCAATAGTTGTACGGATAATTTCTCCGTTATTATGGCTGTAAAGATAATCTGTAAGGTGCGGGGCAGCAACAGGTAGCGGCCTTGGTTTCATCGGGAGAGGTTCCTCCAGTGACAATACCAGGGTTGTAGAATCGAAGAACCCTCTATTGTATAATTTCAGAAGAAGGTCATCGCGGCGGGATTTTAGTTTTTCCTGGTTTTTCCCCGGGAAGACAAGTGCCGGTGAATTAGGTAGAATTGCAAGGGCAGCTGCTTCTGCCCAGGTTATTCCCTCAGGTGATTTCCCGGTGTACCTCCACGACGCAGCTTCGAGGCCGACGATATTGCCTCCGAAAGGAGCATTTGCGACATAAATTTTAAGAATTCTTTTTTTTGAACTGAATATCTCAAGTTTTAGGGCAGACATCATTTCAATGATCTTTTCGGGATATGTCCTTGCCCTGTTCCCCCGTGAGATTCTCGCCACCTGCATGGATATTGTGCTTCCGCCCCGGACAATTTCCCCTGCTTTGATATTGTCTCTGACAGCTCGTAATACAGACAGGGGATTTATTCCGGGGTGCCAGTAAAAATATTTGTCCTCAAAAGTAAGGAGCGCCTTTTCAAATTTTACAGGGACAGAATCCGTTTCAGGGAATCTCCATTGTCCGTCACCTGCTATCCTGGCACCGAGAAGAGTGCCATCACGGGACATAACTACTGTAGATGCCGGAAGATTGAACCGCGGCATAGGAGAAAGCAAAACCGGAGCAATTATTACTCCGGCTGCTATAAGTATTATTTTTAATTTCCCCGTCAATTTAATTTCCGGTTACCTTTACCATTCCTCCTGGTATCCGCGAATAACAGTTTTCAGTATACATTGCCTCACACCACAGAGAGGGTTGAAGAAAATCGCCCCTGTAAGCAGCATTGAGGATAAGGACGAATGTCTTTGTTTCCGCTGTGGCAAGGCTGAAAAAAGTATTAACCCGGTCATCCCTGAAATCGCGGTAATCATAGCTACTTTCTTTAATACCATAGTTGGCTTCAAACAGTCTTGTATTCTGGATTTCCCATCCTGAAGGCACCATCTGGGTCAATGCCAGGTTAGTCAAACCTGTCAGCGAGGTATTGGTAACTTTAACAATCATCATAAAATCAGTGCCCTGGACAAGCATTTTATGGTCTATTGGTTTGCTATCCAGATTAAGGTATTCCACCTTCATGCTTATTCCGTTCTCGGCTTTTGCTGCATCTGATTTCAGTGGAACTCCTTTCCTGATAAGGCTGACATATACCGGATTGGCTGAGGTATTTTCAACAGTGAGGGTATTGTTACCGTCAGTCATCCTGAGATCTTTTTTCCACACCATTTTCCCGCCTATTGTCTGACTGCTCTTTTCACCGTTGAAGTCAATTTTTATATTCACCGGGTTATCCTTATCGGAAGGAAGGTTATCGATCCATTTCATATAAGCAAACAGGCCCCATGCAATAGACTGGGTGCTGTACCATGTATCTTTGCCAAGACTTTCGCATACCTCGTTAAGAAGTGGCAGCGCCTGTTCAATATTCCTGGTTAGTGTAAGAGTATAAAGAATAATGGATCTGTCTCGCAGCCTGCTGCCATAATTATAATAATAGTATTCAGGTTCAGTGGTAGTCTCCCTTACATCGAGCAATTCTCCTGCAATTTCAGTTCGGCCAGTAGTTGCGAATGATGCTGCGAGCAGCCACCTGGCTGTTGCCGGAATTCCGGGAGCTTCCCTGAGCCTGTTCATTGCTCCTTTCTCAGGCTGACCTGCCAGTGCAAGGGTAAAAAGCCTGTAAGCCTGTTCTGTTGCATAATATTTATATTTCTGATCATAACGCCAGCCCTGTGCCATTTTTTTCTGATAGCTTACCCATTTCTGCCTGAAACCTGCCGGGATGTTATATCCCATCCTCTCTGCCTCAAGCATGAAATGTCCGGCATAGGAGGTTACCCATTCATCGGGTTGATAATTTCCCGGCCATAATGTAATACCACCTGAAGGCAGCTGCCTGGCAACCAATACCCTGACAGCCTCTTTTATGTTCTTTGCCGTAGTTGTTGCAACGGCAGGGTCTTTCGACAGATCTTTGAGCCATAGCTGCGGGAATACTGAAGATGTGATCTGCTCAGAGCAGCCATAAGGGTAGTTCAACAGGTAATCGAGCCTTTTCTCAAGATTGACAGACGGCAGCCCTGAGACTTCAAGCACTGCTGAATTTGTGCCTTCAATACCGAAAGGTTTAAAAGAAGATTCAAATTTATCTCCCTGTTTTAGAACCTTAAGATCAGACCTGGTTTCTGCCGGATTCGGACTTCTGATCTCGATCTCTAGCTCATAAACAGCGGTTTCTCCTCCTCCGGAAGCAGTTATTTTTATTTTCCCGGTACCTGTTTTTTCTGAAGCTGTAAAAGTAAATTCTGTGTTACTCTCCCCGATGCCGCCCGCAGATATGCTTTTGGAAGACTCATCAATCCGGATCATTTCATTACTTTCAGCTTTAAGTGAGATAGTCCTGATCCCCTCTTTCTGGATGAAAAGGGTGACAGGCAGAGCTGCAGTTTCTCCCGGGCTGATAATCCTGGGTGCAGTTACAAGCACCATTAACGGATCCTTGACAGCGACTGATTTTTCTGCTGATCCGAATGCCCTGTCATTTCCGGCAATAACCATCACCCTGACAGAACCGGTGTACTGTGGCAGGGTCACGGTATGGGTATTTACTTTTCCTCCTTCGAGGGTAAAAGGCCCCAGGAATTTTACTACAGGGATAAACCGCCTGGCTTTGTTGGCGGTTTTGTCAATAAGTGCTTCATCGCCTCCTACAGCCATTATCCTGTCGAGCGTTCCTCCGAAAGCTCCGAGGACATAGTCATAAAGATCCCATGTCATCACACCAAGTGCTTCACGGGCATAGAAATAATTCCATGGATCCGGAGTTTTAAAACCGGTGATATCAAGTAATCCTTCATCAACCACGGCAACAGTATAGGTCATTTTCTGCCGGTTAGTTTCGCTGACACTTATTTCGAATGGTTTCTGCGACCGTATCTCATCAGCTACTTTTAGCTGTGGCACAAGCCGGGTTCCCGGGTCTTCAACCATTACCGGGACAACACCGTACAACCTGACAGGCAGATCATTAACGGTCTGGCTGTGAGGTTGAATAACAGAGACATACGCATATACGTTTGGAGCCATTTCAGGTCTCACCTTAAAGCGGACTTCTGTATTTCCCTTTCCGGCAGGGACACGGATTTCATCGATTATCCCTGTTGAATTTTCCAGCGTGATGATGGCCCTGGCATTTTCCATTGAAGGAAATGAAAGACTGACTTCTTCTCCGGGGGTATACTTTTCCTTATCGGTACTTATTGAAAGTAAAGTTGCTCCCTCAGTATTACCTTTCATCCCGTATTCCCATGGCCAGTCGATCAGTAATATTTTACCGGTAGAATGACCCCCGGGGTTTGTGGCCCTGATAAGGTAACGTCCCCACTCTCTTTTGTCTATATTGAAAGTGAGAGATCCCTCACCATTATTTCCTGTAACAACCGTTTTCGAAAGCACAGGCTGATGACTTCTTGATGATATGTAATAAGAGAGGTTTTCATTTTCAGATTCCCACCACCATCTGTAATTGAGTTTATATACAGATATCTCGACTTCTGCCTTTACCGGCTTCCCTTTTTCATCAACCGTCACTATTCTCACCTCATTATCAGCATCCGTAAAGAGCATCCTGCTTTTTCCCTTCAGGCCAGGCAGGTTCATTCCAACAAAGACCGGGTATGGGGCATATTTACTTATGGTTTGTGTTATACTTTCATCGCCGCCTGTTTCCTGTACCCTGGTTGTAAACACTGCAGTAAGCATTCCGGGAGCCTTAATCTCATCTCCCGGTTCAAACTTCACAGTTGCATTTCCATTTTCATCTATGGTGCTGTTGAAAATATTAACCGTTTCCGAATAAAACTCTGCAACCGGATCATCGAAGATATACTGGCCATATTTATCAAACTGGGTTTTAGTATGCTTAAGGATATACTCGACCGAAGTTTTCAGATTTTTAGCTACCAGTCCGTTCAGCCATTTTACATTCAGGGTCCCTGTTGTTTCCCTGTTCCTGCCACCAAGGATCTCTCCCGGGAAGCTAAGATTGATTTTCAGACGGTTCGGTTTTACGGTTTCTATCCTGATTCGTTTTGAAAAGGTGGCTCCCCCGATTTTAAAGATGGCCTGGTAATTCCCCGTCATTGCGTCTGCCGAGGTCTTGCTGATAAAGGAAAGAAGATTTTTTCCTTCGGGCTTACGGATCTGGTTATCAACCCTTTGTCCCTGGGGATTCAGAAGTTCAAACTGAACAGGATGTTCTGCCGGCAGATCGGTATTCATATCTTTAATGAAAACCGAAAGAAAGATCGAATCTCCTGGCCTCCAGACATCCCTTTCTCCATAAACAAATGCCTTTATCCCGTTCTCCGGCTTATTCCCGGCAACATCAAATGAGCTCAGCGATAAAGAATTACCATCGTTCAGCTTGAGATAATTGCGGTCCTTATCCTTCCTGGCAATTACAAGAAATGGTTTTCTAAGGCAATGGATTGTTGCATCTCCGTCCTGGTTTGAGGTTCCGGAAGCTATAAGCTGCATCTGGTAATCATAGACCTCAATTGTTGTTTCGCTCGTAGGAAGAGCGGTAACAAGGTCATTGATCATCACATGAAGGTTATTATCTATCCCCATTTTGGCGATTATGCCAAGATTCGATGCCAGTACATTTCTTGATACATTCTTGTCGGGGCTGTAATATGCTCCCTTGCACGGGTCGTCGCGGTCTTCCCAGCGATAATCCATTGAGTAGTAGGCTTCATTATCGACATCATCATAGTAAACATCCGGATTATCCCACAATTCGCTGTTTTCTTCTTCCGAGCTCTGAAGCAGTTCATCATATTTTAAATCATTATCCGTAAGCGGGCAGTCAACCATAGCATAAGATCTTCTCATACCCAGCTTTACCTTATAGAGAACACCCGGTTCAACGTCAATATATTCGTTAAGATTAATAGTGTATAATTTCCATGTACCTGTACCTGTTGCAGTTGCAGGGAGAAGATCAATTTTTCCACGGAAAACCGGCCTGCCAAACCTCTTCAGGTTATAGCCGGAATTCAGATCATACTCCTGGAGGAAGTAAGGAAGGTTGTTTTCAAATATCTTTATTACAGTAAGATCGACGGCTTTAAGGCTTGCAGCAGTGAACGGGAAAATAAGATTCTGCGATGTGGGCAGGATAACTCCTTTCCCGGCAAGTGCAACAGATGGATTAACGGAGGCAAGATCAAGGTTCATCGAAAATGCCGATGATAAAGATTTACCGGCATAGTTTTTTACGGACTGTTCGACATTAAGTGTAACGGATCTCTGTAGTGTGACGCTTGGGATCAGAGTTACAATATTATTGTTTATTGAGGATGTTGCGGCTGCAGCGGGAATCAGGAAAATAAGCCCGTCGAGATCCTGGGCAGGATCAACCGGATCAGAAAAGATCAATTCAATCTTCTGATTTTCTCCCAGTTGAGTTTTTACGTCCATTACAATAAAATCCCCCTGAGCAGGAATGGAGATTGCCGTAGAGCCTTTCTGGCTTACACCAGCGGATGTACCATCCCAGTCAATTACCAGCTCCCTGCTTTTTTCGGAACGGGAGATACCTCCTATTGTGAATTTGTGGATGAGATTATCAGAATGATCCCATTTTATGCTTAGCTTCTTCCTATCAATTTTTGCAGTAAGAAAACTTTCAACTTCAGCAGAATCAATGTAGTCGGATGCTGTAAGATCCCCGTTCAGGGTATAAGTATTATTTTCTCCTGTTTTACATTCCAGAATTCCGGTAGTTACGCCGAAATCTTTTTTCAACGTCTGTATCCTCAACGGGAATATTTTCAACTGGTCCCTGACATCACCAATCCGGTAGAGATCCAGTTCCCCTGTATATACTTTCCCCGGCTCAAGAAGTTTTGACGGCCTGAAAACGAGTGTGTTATCATCAGTCCATTCTGTTTTTCCCTTTATTGACGGGTCGAAACGGAAGATACCTGATGTTACCTGCTTATTTGCTTTTTCCGCAAAGGACGGAGTGAATCTGATCTCAATTACAGAATTGGATGAAACAATCCCGGAAGTATAACCGGCAATATATTCGCTGAATCCCTTGTCGAGAGGCAGAATGCTCTGCGAAACAGCGGATGCTCCCGGACCAGGCTGTTTACGGGCTGTTTTGTCTTTTTGTCCGCACGAAACCGAGAAAAGCAGAATTAAGACAACCAGGGAAAATTTAGTTGTTTTCATATGTATTGCAGGTTAGAATTTCATGGTGTGACCATTTCAGTCCTCAGCTTTTCAATATAGTCTTTTATCTTATCCAGGGTCTCAACAGTGACGTTAATCCTTGTTGCCCCGGAAGATCTGAGTACTTGTCCGACGGTATCTATCTCAAGATCGCCCTTTTCAAAGTAGATATCGAAAGTGTCGAAATAGTTTTTAAGGTATTTAAGTTTCTTGGTATAGTACACCACTACAGGATCGTCGTAGTAGTTTTTCATGAAGCTGAGTAGCGATGTGAGAGTATATTTTTGTTCGGCAATTTTCTGAACTACTTCCGGATCAGGGTTTTCGGGGTTATACACCAGGTGTGTTGCTATATACATTGCTTCCACCCAGCCCCCCATAAGCATAAGGCCTGCTGTACTCTCCCTGCCGGTTTCCCGCAGGTGGTTCTCAATATCTGCATACGATTTCCTCATGAGGGCAGTAATTGTGTCCGGATCTGCAATATCGCTCCTTACTCTTTTTAAAGGTTCTGTGAAAAGGTAATCAGGGATGCCCAGCTTATTGCTCATTTCCCTGATAGTCATCATGTAATCAATCACCTCCTGTCCAATTCCAAACATTTTGAGGTATCCGAAATCGACGCCGTAAATACCCGTATTTATTGCAGCTTTTGCGTTGCTGAGGTAGAGGTCCTTGTTCAGTACAGGGTTCAGGGTGGCGTCATTATATGGCACGCCGAGCCTGTTAAAGATCACACAAATTTCAACCGGAGTCAGCAGTCCGTAGTTTGTTTCGTTCTTAGCCACCGGGTTGTTACTGCCTGTAGAATCAGCCCTGTAAGTAGAAAATCCGGTTGAAAGAGTCTCTTTTGCAGGCTCTTTTTGCTTGCAGGAGCCGAGTGCAATTGTCATGACAATAATCAGAATGGGGACCAGGCTTTTCATAAGTGGCAGTTTGATATTCAAATTTAGTAAAAAAGATCTAATGAGCAGATCAATATCTGTGTTACTGAAAAAGCAGCATCGGATTTATGGAAGAATTGGTTTACATCCGGAGATATGTGGATGTTTCGTTATCAATTCTATCAGAGAATTATTCTTTTACCAAGTTTTTCAGAGATAGCCCGGAGGGCATACTTTAGGTTCTGGTCTCTCTTCTGGAGTTCAAGAATCATTTCCTTATCTCCCGATTTGACAGCCTCTTCGAGCTGAGACATTATTACCTTCAGGCGGATTTTTATTTTGTCGCTTTTGAACTTCAGAAGGGCATCTGGAACCATATCCCTGAGCTTCATATCTTCTGTTTCCACATAAGTCTGCTTGGCAGCGAAAATCCTGCTAAGCGTATGGGGCTCAGAAAGAAGATCGGCTGCAAGCCTTGAGATTACAGGATCAGCATGCTTTACAAAATGCATGTCTTCAATGAAAGTACCCTGTCCGGAAGCAAACCGGAATTCGTCGAAGATTCCTCCAAAAACAGGATCGTCGAATACCAGGTTGTCAGAGGTTATATCCCTGACTATATAATCGGAAACTGTAATGATCTCCTCCATACCATCCTCAGGATTTATATGCCTCTGGAATTCGGTACTTCCGAACTTCAGCAGAAGTCGGATTATTTCCCTTTCTGAGAATGCTGTCGGAGTTTCCTGTTTTACCTGGGTCTGGATAACAGGGGGCGGAACAGGAAGATCATCCGGAACAGGATACCTGTTGCGGTCCTGGAAAGATCTTTGCTGGCGCATCTTATTAACTTCATGATACAGGACTGCCTCCTGAATATCAAGATGAACCGAACACTCCTTTATATATACAGTGCGTGTAATTGTTTCCGGAATGACAGCTATTGACCTTACAATATCCCTGATAAGGTTAGCTTTCTTTACAGGGTCATTGGAAGCCTCCTCCATGAGCAGCTGGGTTTTGAAACGGATAAAATCAGTTTCATTCTCCTTAAGATACCTGAGGAATTCCTCATTGCTGACTTTCTTCGAATATGAATCAGGATCCTCGCTGTCGGGGAGGAGAACTATCTTCACATTCATCCCTTCCTCCAATACAATATCAATACCCCGGAGCGATGCTTTTATTCCTGCTGCGTCACCGTCGTATAATATGGTTATGTTGGGTGTGAACCTTTTTATGAGCCTGACCTGCTCCTGGGTAAGAGATGTTCCTGACGAGGCTACAACATTTTCTATGTTAGCTTCGTGAAGTGCCATTACATCAGTATAACCTTCCACAAGGTATACCTTATCTTCCTGGGTAATTGTTTTTCTTGCCTGGAATATTCCGTAGAGGATCCTGCTTTTATGATATATTTCTGATTCAGGAGAATTCAGGTATTTTGCAGTTTTGGCATCTGTCTTTAAAACCCTTCCCCCAAATCCGATAACCTGTCCTGAAAGAGAATGTATTGGGAACATTACCCTGCCACTGAACCTGTCAAAGATATGATCATCATGTTCTATTGAGAGGCCGGTTTTAACAAGGAAATCCTTTTTATATCCGTCTTCCAGGGCTTTCTTTGATAAGGCATCCCTCTTTTCAAAGCTATAACCAATCTCGAATTTTTTAAGCGTATTCTGCCGAAATCCTCTCTCCCTGAAATACGATAAACCTACCGATATACCTTCATCGCTGGAGAACAGGTTTTCAGTGAACTGCCTGGCTGCATATGCAGATAATACCAGGAGGCTTTCCCTCTCATTCTGTTTCTCAATCTCATCCTGGGTGAGCTCCTTTTCGACAACATCGATATGATATTTTTTTGCCAGGTACTTAAGTGCATCAGGATAATTAAGATGCTCATGCTCCATAATGAAGTTCACCGCATTCCCGACCTTGCCACATCCGAAACATTTAAAGATCTCCTTGGAGGGAGATACTGTGAACGAAGGAGTCTTCTCATTATGGAAAGGACAGAGTCCCAGGTAGTTTACTCCCCTTTTTTTAAGAGGAACAAACTCCTGGATGACGTCGACGATCTGGGCGGCATCAAGGATCCTGTCAATTGTCTGGCGGTCGATCATGGGGTAAAGATAAATAAAAGGGCTTAACGGTACAAAGTCGCGGAGACTGTAACCCCAGTAATAAACACACTGAAATACCTGAATTGACCTGGCTCCCTGTGAAGTGCAGTAAGTCCCTGTTGCCATAAGCTGATGAATGCAGAAAAATCATTTACTTTGTAGTGTCCATGAACCTATGAAGAGACTGAATTTAATAGTTTTCTGCCTGTTATTGTTTTCTTATATGCTTTCAGCTCAATCGGAGGGAGAGTTTAAGTATAAGTCGCTTGAACCTTACGATTTTCAAATGGAATATCTGAGGGCTGATTCAGCAATGCTGGTAGATGTCCGGGAGCATTTTGAGTTCAGGGGGAAAAAGATCAGGGAAGCAATAAATATTCCATCTTCAGGTGACACCAAAAAAGCTTCAGACACGATAAGTAAAAACTACGCCCTCTTTTTTTATTGTACAACTGATTTCCGGAGCCGGAGAGTGGCTGAATTTTTTTCTGACCAGGGTTTTGAAAGAGTATTCTCCCTCCAGGGAGGAATTAAAGAATGGAAACAAGAGGGATACCCTGTCACCAGGAAAAAGACTAAATAGCTTTTTTAAGGCTGTAAAGAATGAATAGCTTAGTATAAAAACTGCAGGACGACAGGAAAATTCTTTACTTTGATTTCATTAAAAAATTACTAATATGTTTTCAGGGATAGTTGAAGAAGCAGCACCGGTAGTGAAACTGGAAAAAGACCAGGATAACCTTCATATAACAATGAAGTGCACCTTTACGAAGGAGTTAAAGATAGACCAGAGCATCTCACATAACGGAGTATGTCTTACTGTTGTAAAAAAGAAGGGTGACGAATATACTGTGACAGCGATCAGGGAGACTCTCGAAAAATCAAACCTTGGTTTGCTGAAGGTGGGAGACAAGGTCAACCTGGAAAGGAGTGCAAAACTCGACGGCCGCCTCGACGGACATATGGTACAGGGACATGTAGACCAGACCGCGGTCTGTACAGATGTTAAGGAAGCCGGGGGTAGCTGGTACTATACTTTTGAATATGAACCGGTTCAGGAGGATTATCTGACAGTAGAAAAGGGTTCTGTTTCTGTAAATGGCGTCAGCCTGACAGTGGTAAACTCCAGGAATAAATCCTTCCAGGTAGCTATTATCCCTTTTACATGGGAGGTTACCAATTTTCACCAGATAAGAAAAGGAACGGTTGTAAATATTGAATTTGATATCCTGGGAAAATATATAGCCCGGATACTAAAACAACAGATGGGGAAGTAACGATCCCTTCAGGTAGTCTCCTTTGATAATTGATTTTTTTGATATCAGTATTTATGTCAGAATACTGAGCTGTCCGGGCTATCCTGTCCAACGGTAAAAATATAGGCAATCAGGACATATTTGGATTTATGCTGTCCAGATCAGTTTTTTCCCGAAGCCCAGGCGGTTATCTGTATATTTCAAAAACAGAGGCCGGACGATCCATAAGTGTGTCTCCATCAGGAGGGCAACAGGAAATCGCCTGAGGTATGCATTCTTTGCTAATTCAGCCATTTCGCCTGTAGGTTCTGAAACAATACCCTGGAGCTGGATACCTCTGATCCTGCCTATAATTTTTGTTTCGAGTGCGATTGTGCCGGCAATTTTACTGTTTTTCAGGAATTCCTGTCCGTGACGTGTTTTCGGGTCAGTGGTAAACACAAGAATATTTTCTTCTTTAAGGTATACATAAAAGCAGCTTGCACACCATGGTTCATTGTCTACAGCAGTTGCAATGCCTATTACATGATGCTTCCTGAGAAACTTTACTATTCTTTCGTCAATCATTTTCCATCCATCTGTATTTAACAGTATCAAATCCCGCAAGTGAGATGATCCTTTCAACCACTGTCATTACAAGATCGTCTATTGTCTTGGGTTTGCTGTAAAATGAAGGTGAGGCAGGACAGATAATTGCACCGGCAAGCGTTAATGTCTCCATGTTTCTTATATGGATGAGGTTGTATGGAGTCTCCCGCGGAACCAGGATAAGAGTTCTTCTTTCCTTTAATATAACATCAGCTGCACGGGTAATAAGGTCGTCAGAAATGCCATTGGCAATACGGCCGATAATTCCCATCGATGCCGGGCAAATAATCATAGTATCAAAATCTGATGAGCCTGAGGCGAAAGGAACATAAAGATCGTTATTGTTATAATTCTTTACCGGCTTTTTCCCCTTAAATTGATCCCCTGTCTCATACTTCCATATCTCCTTTGCATTTTCAGAAAAGATCACTGCAATTTCAGAAGGCTTATTGTTGAGGGTGTACAGGTTATCCAGGAGTCTCTTTGCGTAGACTGAACCGCTGGCTCCTGTAATTGCCAGAATTATTTTCCTGCCATGTTTCATCCGGTAAAGGTAACAAAAAACGCTTGCAGTTAAATTCCCTGAATCAATCTCTGTGTCAGGATCTCAACGCCCCTTGATGCTTTCTCTTTTATGACATTAACCTTAAGACCTGAAGGGACCAGAACATCGTTAGGATCTATAAGCCATAACGATGCTTCCCGGGGAGCATAATTAATCAATCCTGCAGCCGGGTAGACATTCAACGAAGAACCTATAACCACAAAAATATCTGCTGCCGATGTTATGGTGACAGCCTCATCCATTTTCGGTACTGCTTCGCCAAACCAGACAATGTGTGGTCTGAGCTGGAAACCCTTTTCACAGAGATCCCCGGGGTTGATATCATTATAGCCGATGTCATAAATAAGGTCAGGGTACACTGTGCTCCTGGCTTTTGTAAGCTCTCCGTGCAGATGCAGAACCCTTGTGCTTCCGGCTCTCTCATGGAGATTATCGATGTTTTGAGTAATTACAGTCACATCAAAGAACTTTTCGAGCTCTGCAATCCCTGTATGACCTGCATTTGGAGTGCAGCCGGCTAATTGTTGTCGTCTTTCATTATAAAACCTGAGTACCAGCTCTTTGTCCTTTGCCCATCCCATTGGAGATGCGACCTCTGTCACATCATATTCTTCCCATAAGCCGCCTGAATCCCTGAAAGTCCTGATCCCGCTTTCCGCGCTCATTCCTGCACCTGTCAATATGACCAGTTTCTTCATCTTTTTATTATCTTTGCACCTTCAAAAATAAGAGATTATAACTATATGGCTAAGCGCTTTCCGGAATATAAGACCCTTGACCTTTCTCAGGTTAACAAAGATATTCTGAAGACCTGGGATGAGAATGACACTTTTCATAAAAGTGTTCGTGAAGTTGATGGCAAAGGAGAATTCATTTTTTTTGAGGGACCGCCCTCTGCAAACGGAGTCCCCGGCATTCACCATGTAATGGCCCGCACCATTAAGGATGCTATCTGCAGGTATAAGACCCAGTGTGGTTATGAAGTAAAAAGAAAAGCCGGGTGGGATACACATGGACTTCCGGTTGAACTTGGCGTTGAAAAGGCCCTGGGGATAACAAAAGAAGATATCGGATCAAAGATTTCAATAATTGATTTCAACAAAGCCTGTAAAAAGGATGTAATGAAGTATACTGACCAGTGGGAGGAATTAACCCGTAAAATGGGATACTGGGTCAATATGGATCATCCGTACATCACTTATGACAACAGGTATATTGAGACTCTCTGGTGGCTGCTGAAAGAACTTCATTCAAAAGGTGTTCTTTACAAAGATTATACAATTCAGCCCTATTCACCGGCAGCAGGCAGCGGGCTCAGCTCACATGAGCTTAATCTCCCGGGATGCTACCGTGATGTAAAAGATACAACCTGCATAGCTCTGTTTAAACTTATCCATGATGCGAAATCAGATTTCCTGTTCAAGCATATAGATACAGAAGCTGTTCATATTATGGCATGGACAACAACTCCATGGACGCTTCCTTCAAATACCGCTCTTGCTGTTGGCAAAGAGATCCATTACATGAAGGTCAGAAGCTTCAATCCTTATACCGGGGAACCGGTTACTGTGATACTTGCAAAAGAGCTTCTTCATTCCATGTTTCCCGAAGCAAATGTGGGGCTTCATTTTTCAGAGTATAAGCCGGGAGATAAAAAGATACCCTTCAAGGTTCTGGATGAGTTTTCAGGAAACAAACTGGAAGGGATCCACTATGAGCAGCTGATCGACTGGGTAAAACCTGACGAAGGTGCTTTTAAAGTGCTTACCGGCGATTTTGTTACCACTGAGGATGGTACCGGGATAGTTCATATTGCACCTACTTTTGGTGCCGACGATTACAAGATTGCGAAAGAGTATGGCGTTCCTCCGATGCTCCTGAAGAAAAAGGACGGTTCGCTAAGTCCTATGGTGGACAAGAAAGGTTATATGATCCCTGTATCTGACCTTGATGACCGTTTTGTAAAAGAAAGAGTCAATTTACAAACCTATTCTGTTTTTTCCGGCAGACCTGTAAAGAATGAATATTATCCTGCGGGAACGCCTGATTCTGAGACACTTGATGTCGATATCGCTGTAATGCTGAAGCAATCAGGCAAAGCATTCAGGATAGAAAAACAGGTTCACAGCTACCCGCACTGCTGGCGTACCGATAAGCCGGTTCTCTATTATCCGCTTGATGCATGGTTCATTCGTACCACTGCATTTCGTGAAAGAATGATAGAGCTTAACAATACTATTAACTGGAAACCACAATCGACAGGCTCAGGAAGATTTGGCAAGTGGCTTGAAAACCTTGTCGACTGGAACCTGTCGCGATCCCGTTTCTGGGGGACCCCGCTTCCGATTTGGGTTACAGAAGACAGGAAGGAAGAGATTTGCATTGGTTCTGCTGCTGAATTGAAAAAAGAAATAGCAAAATCAATAAAAGCAGGGTTCATGCAAATGAATCCGCTCGAAAAATTCACCGAAGGAAATAACTCACAGGAGAATTATGAAAAGTTCGATCTCCATCGTCCTTTTGTTGATGAAATTGTTCTTGTAAGTCCCTCAGGTAAGAAGATGTTCCGCGAACCCGACCTGATCGATGTATGGTTCGATTCCGGGGCGATGCCGTATGCGCAGGCACACTACCCCTTTGAAAACAAGGAAAATTTCTCTGAAATGTTCCCTGCCGACTATATTGCTGAAGGTGTTGATCAGACAAGGGGCTGGTTCTTCACTCTTCATGCGATCGCAACAATGATTTCCGATTCGGTTGCTTTTAAAAATATTATCTCAAACGGGCTGGTCCTTGATAAAAATGGCAATAAGATGTCAAAGCGCCTGGGCAACGCTGTTGACCCCTTCAGTACAATTGAAGAGTTTGGCTCTGATCCCCTGAGATGGTATATGATTACAAATTCACAGCCCTGGGATAATCTTAAATTTGATGCATCAGGTATTGATGAGGTAAAACGCAAATTTTTCGGAACTCTTTATAACACATACTCATTTTTTGCCCTATATGCCAATGTCGATAATTTCAGATTTGCTGAAAGAGATATCCTGGTAAATGCACGTCCGGAAATTGACAGATGGATTATCTCTCTTCTGAATTCACTGGTAAAAGAAGTCGGGCAATGTTATGAGAATTATGATCTCACCAGGGCAGGAAGAGCTATCCAGGATTTTGTAACGGAGAATCTCAGCAACTGGTATGTGAGACTTAACAGGAAACGTTACTGGGGAGGTGATTATGACCAGGATAAACTGGCTGCATACCAGACACTTTATCAGTGCCTCGAAACAATCAGCAGGCTTGCAGCTCCTATTGCACCATTTTATATGGATCAGCTATTCCGCGACCTTAATATGACTACAGGCAGGCATCATGAGGTATCCGTTCACCTGGCTCCTTTCCCTGAATTTGATGACAGCCTTATTGATAAAGATCTCGAGGAAAGAATGGATATAGCACAGAAAATATCATCGATGATCCTCGGGTTGAGAAGAAAAGTAAGCATTAAAGTACGACAGCCTCTTGCCAGGGTTATCATCCCACTTCCTGATAAAAACTTCAAAGCCAAATTTGAAGCAGTAAGGGACCTGGTTCTTGCTGAGGTAAATGTTAAGGAGGTTGAATATATCGACGACACATCCTCAGTACTTGTAAAGAAGATCAAGCCTAATTTTAAAGCACTGGGCCCACGTTACGGAAAGCTGATGAAAGAACTGGGGAATATCATTACCGGACTTTCACAGAAAGATATTGCACTGTTTGAATCATCAGGTAAATTCGGACTTGCACTCGATGGTCAGCAGGTTGACCTGACCCTGGAGGATGTTGAGATCATATCAGAAGATATCCCGGGCTGGCAGGTGGCAAATGAAGGGCGGCTTACTGTCGCACTTGATATTACTGTAACGGATGAGCTTCGTTATGAGGGTATTGCAAGAGAATTTATTAACAGGATCCAGAACATCAGGAAAGAGAATGGCTATGATGTTACCGACAAGATATCTGTACAGATAGAAGATAATGAGTTTATCAGGGAAGCAGTTAAAAGGCATGCCTCATATATTGGATCTCAGACGCTGGCCACTGACCTGTCATTATCGACAGACCTGGGAGACAATGCCAGGGATGTTGAGATTGATGAGATCAGAGTAAAAGTCCTGGTTTCCAGGAATTAATGCGATACTCATTTAAGAACTTCCTGCCATACAGACAGATCCGAAGGCATTAATGGCTGTTCTGAAAATAGGGGACAGCCATACTCCACCAGTTATGTCTCATCTGTTAAGGTGTCCTCATTTTAATTATATTTGTATTTACCTGACACTATTAAAATGAAGCGCATTCTGGTTACCGGCGGTGCCGGATTTGTAGGGTCGCACCTTTGTGAACGGCTGCTTACAGAAGGAAATGAAGTGATATCCATTGATAACTACTTCACCGGGTCAAAACAAAACATTAAACATCTTCTTGATAATCATAATTTTGAAGCTATAAGGCATGATATAACCATGCCTATTTTCCTGGAAGTGGATGAGATTTACAACCTTGCCTGTCCCGCTTCCCCTGTACACTATCAGTATAATGGGATTAAAACCATCAAAACCTCTGTAATGGGGGCGATAAATACGCTGGGTCTTGCCAAAAGGACAAAAGCCAGGATTCTCCAGGCATCTACAAGTGAGATATACGGAGATCCTGCTGTTCACCCCCAGACTGAAGATTACTGGGGTAACGTGAATACCCTGGGTCCCCGGGCCTGCTATGATGAAGGTAAAAGGTGTGCAGAAACACTTTTCATGAATTATTACTTTCAGAATAAGGTTAAAGTGAAGATCGCCAGGATCTTTAATACATATGGGCCCCGGATGAATTCAAATGATGGCAGGGTGGTCTCCAATTTCATTGTTCAGGCTCTGAAAGGGGCAGACATAACTATTTTCGGCGACGGGTCACATACGCGCAGTTTCCAGTATATTGACGATCTTATTGGTGGCCTGGTAAAACTTATGGGAACTCCTGACGATTTTCCCGGCCCTGTGAATATCGGGAATCCTGTTGAAGTATCTGTCGGGGAGCTTGCAAAGAAGATAATTCTTATGACTGGATCCAGGTCAAAACTAATTTACCTGCCGCTTCCTGAGGACGATCCTAAACAAAGGAAACCGGATATCACACTTGCAAAAAAGGCACTTAACTGGAAACCGGTTGTCGACCTGGAGACAGGACTTCAAAGGACTATTGAATACTTCAGGACGGTCATAAAATAAAAAAACCGCCCCATTTCTGAGGCGGTAGTTATCTTTTAAATAATCGTGGTTTGTAAACCGGCTATTTCTGTTTCATCTTGGCATCGATGCACAAGGTGGCATGAGGTACAGCACGAAGCCTCTCTTTTGAGATAAGCTTACCGGTTTCACGGCAGATTCCGTAAGTTTTATTTTCAATCCTCACGAGAGCAGCCTGCAGATGCTGAATGAATTTAAGCTGTCGCTGAGCAAGTCTTCCTGCCTCTTCCTTCGATAAGGTAGTAGCGCCCTCTTCCAGAACCTTGAAAGTGGGGGATGTATCCATTGTATCATTGCTCTCTTCGTGAGTTATGCTGGATTTGAGTATTTCATAATCTTTCTTGGCCTTATCCAGCTTCGCCAGGATGATCTGCCTGAACTCCTCAAGCTCCTCATCCGAATATCTTGTCTTTTCAGCCATGGCATAACGTATTTGTGGTCCCGCAAAGGTAGGGATTTTTAATTAATATTAAAACTATCCGGTTTTATGTGTCTGCAGGCATCCCGGAATACCAGGATCCGTTAAAACGACTATCCTGAAAAGGAGCAGTCAGGTTATTTTTTTGTCAGGAAGGTTACAGGTATTGTGACAATTATATTCTGATCAAGCCTGTCGATCCGGACAACTACTTTTTTCTTCCCTCCGAATGAAATCAGTTCCCCGGTGAGACCCATAAGAGATCCGCTTGTAACTTCAACATTATCCCCTTTAGCCAGTAATTCGGAAGTCACCTCTATTTCTGCATCACTGTTTACCAGGAGACGAAGGTTATCTATCTGGTTCTGAGGAATTGCTACCGGCTTTCCATCAAAGGAAACAAACCTGACCACTCCGGGTACCTGGAAAACGACAGGGAATTGCCTCTGCAATACTTTTACAAACACATATGATGAAAGCAGAGGCTTAATGACAAGCTTCTTCCTGTCGCTCCACTGGCGATAAGTCTTCTGAAGCGGCAAAAAAGCCTCTATTTCTGCTTCTTCCAGGCGACCATGGACCAGCTTCTCGGCACGCGGATTGGTGTATACCGCATACCATTTGGATACTGCGTGTTTTGAGGTTTTGGTTATTTTTATCTCTTCCTCCGGTAATCTGGGGGCCATATTGTTTTTTCTAAATAGATTTCAAATATAACTTAATTGCTGTTGACTTAAAAAGAATGTTGCTGTTTAATAATCACCGCCATCTATAAGTTGCCTGGCTTTTAATATAACGTAACATAGCCCGGATTTATGGTAATACAATTCAGGAAGGATTCCCTGCAGTCAGAAAAATATCTGGTGAAAGCACATTTCCCGGAATATGGGCTTTGCCCCCTGGAAGGAGCGAATGTCATTTTACTATTGGATGGTCCTTCTTTCCTAGATATTCAAAGATGTTGAATCCAAGCGTAATCTCATGATTATTAAAGATCCCCATATTTATATTGGTGGCGAAGTTGAAATTATAATATAGTTTTAATCCCTTATCTATATTTGCTCCAATTCCGACTCCGAGAATGCCAGGATCACGGAAAACGATGGAAGCCATAATGCGTTTCTGCCATGCAACCTGGGCAGCAATTTCAAACTGGGTCTTGACATACCTTCCACCGCGGACCAGTAATATAGGTGTGACATCCCATATTTCCGTTATCCGGTATAACCATGAGGCATGGACCTGGAAATTAGAAAGAGGATTATATTTCAGGTTTACATCTTCATAGGTGGCATTTCCGAAAGTGATATTTGAAAAAAGGCCCCCTATCTCAAGGTCTTTCCAGGAATAAAGGACAGATACATCGCTCATGAATTTGAGCTTTGAACTTATATCTTCCTGGATGAGGGCAGGGTCGATATTGTAATCAGGATCATTATAATACTCATAAAGATTAATAGAATTATGATAAACCCCTGCTGAAATACCAAACAGAACATGGTGATCATCAGCAACTTTAAGGTTATAAGAATATGAAGCTGAGATATATAGCTGGCTGAATATTCCGGCTTTATCGAAGACTATTTTTGCCCCGTAACCTGCATTCTGCATCAGTACATCATTGAATGATAACCTGAAGGTCATCGGGCCACCTTCAATCCCTGTCCAGTCGCTGCGGTAACCCAGGAAAAGGTATTTGATATTCTGATTACCTGCATATGAGGGAGACAGAGTATACTTATCCATGAAGTAGCTCTCCGACAGAGGACTTTGCTGAGCGATCATTTCTGCTCCCAGCAGGAGGGCTGATAGTATGATTATTAGTTTTTTCATCTGTCTTTAATGTCTGGCCAGATTATATAATTATCTAACAATATTAACAGTTCCCTTGACTGTACCGGCATTTTCGGTTTTTATTACAAAATAATAAGCGCCTTCCGGAACAGGATTTCCTCCTGAAGTTCCATCCCATTCGTTATTATAGTCGGGATTCGAATAAACCAGTTTGCCCGACCTGCTGTAAACCCTGACATCGCTTTTACCCCATTCCTGGAGTTGAGGCAGCACCCATAATGGATTGAATCCATCATTGTTGGGAGTAAAGAGGTAAAGAATGTCGCGATGGTTTGAGGTTATCTCAATTGTAACAAACTCCTCAGCAGGATTGTAATTCGAATCTCCATCATTAAATGCCCTGATCTGAGCTGTCCCCGAAGAAAGACCTGTGACTGTACCTCCGGAAACAGATGCAATACTTTCATTTTCACTTTCGAAAGAAACAGGAAGGCTGGCTGATGAAATCGCTGAAATCGTACCGGTTTGGGTTACAAGTAGTCTTTCAGGGTAATCAGTAACAGTGATTGTCTGATCTCCTTTGCTTATAACAATTGATTGTTGAACATCAGGATTGACAGGATTATAATTTGAATTTCCTGGCTGAGAAGCCGTGAATGTAACATTTCCGACCCCAGTTATATGAGCCATATCACCCGAAACCGTGGCTACCCCGGTATTGCTGCTCAGATAACTTACTGCCAGACCTGAGCTGGCAACGGCTCCCAGGGTAAAATCAGCATCTCCGTATGTTTTATCAGGAAGAGAATTAAATGAAATAGTCTGGTTTGCTTTGTTGATGGTGAGTGTTTGTGGCACATCTGTTGCAGCAGCGTAGTTGGTATTGCCCGGCTGAGAGGCAGTAATAACAACATCACCGGTGCCGGTAATATGAACTAAATTGCCTGTGACTGTTGCAATAGCAGTATTTCCACTTGCAAAACTGACTTGTAATCCTGAAGATGACGTTGCACTGATTGTGAAATCAGCATCCCCGTAGGTTTTAACAGGAAGAGAACCAAATGAGATAGTCTGGCCTGCTTTCGCGACAGTTAATGTCTGGGGTACATTTGGTGCCGGATTCCAGTAACTATTCCCGGCTTGTGATGCAGTGATAACCACTGTTCCTCCACCGGTGATGTGAACAATATTTCCGATAACGGTCGCAACGGAGTTGTCGTTGCCTGAGAATGAAACACTGAGGCCTGAGCTTGTTGTTGCAGAGATAGCAAAATCTGCATCTCCATAAGTTTTAGCGGGAAGCGTTCCGAAAGTAATTATCTGGTCACCTTTTGAGACTGTGAGCAGCTTTGCATAATTAGCGGGAGCCCATGTAGCATTGCCAGCCTGCCGTGCTGTGATTTCTGAAGTGCCCAGAGAAACAAGAGTTGCAGTGAATCCCATGATTGTCGCAACTGTCAGATTTGAGCTGGAATAAGTCATCGACAATCCGCTGCTTGCAGTTGCTGAGAGGGTAAATGGAGATTCGTTGAACTTTCTTGTCAGGTTAGTGGGGAAAGATATTGTCTGTGCACGTAATGTAACAGTCTGAGGATCGAATGAAGCAAGATATCCACCTACTGAAGAGGTTATATTCCCGGCAGTATAAGCAATAGTTACGCCATCTGATAATGAGATAGGATTTGTAAGAGTAGCTAAAACTGTATATGGATCTCCCTCTTTAAGGGCCAGTGAGCTAATTGTTGCTTCAGAGCCGTTTACCATGGCAGTGAACATTCCTTCCTTTCCTGCCGGATTCGCCATCTGAAGGTCAAATTGCATCTCGATATAAGTTGTGGTTTTTGCCGTGTACAAAAGGTCGGGCATACCCGGAGGGCTAACATTGACTGTTATCGTAGCTGATGGAGAGTCGCCGGTAAAATCATGAAAATGGAAATTAAAATCCCCGATCCCATTTCCGGTACCGCCATTTGCCACATATGTTACATTGAACTGCGGATCAGTGAGCTGTGTGGGAACAGTAGTAATCTGTGTGCTTTTCACACCTCCGCTGACCTGCCATAACTGTCCCTGCGACGGAAGAGAAGTAATAATCGCAGACTTTGCACTTGCATCACCGCCGGTATAGTTAAGCTTTATGGTTTTTTCCTGGTTCTGTTCAACCCAAACGGTCTGGGGAACAGCAACAAGCGGTGCAGCAGAAGAAGTATAGAATCTCTTTATCTCGCACCATGTAGTTCCCGTTGCGTTTGAGGCAAAGACACCCCAGAAATATGTGGTGTCAAGAATAAGTCCGGATACATCGTAGGAAAGATTTGTTCCTGCATTATAGCTGGTAGCTGCCCCTATATCAGAATAATTTGATATCAACAGGGTGTAATTGGCAGAGTTTCCCGACTCAGCCCATTCGAAGGTGTAACTGGAACCGATAACTGCATCCTGCTGGGGGCTTAGCAGTGAAGGGATCCCCGGTTCAGGAAGGGTAAGGTTTGTTGTAAGGACTACAGGGTCGTAGGTTGCATTTGAATTCAATGTATATGTCGATCCTGAGGGAGTGAAGGAAATTGCTTTCCCTGTTGAAATTGCTGTGGTACTGTGATAAGCATATTGAACACCTGCAGTTCCTGTTGAGTTCTCTATACCAATTGTGGCACTTCCCCCGTGGGCTCTCGTAGAGGTATTATCAATAATTATCCTGTACTGTACCTGAATCTTATTGGTGCCTTCATACAGGATTACCAGGAAGGTTCCCATAAAAATAGGGTTAGGGTAAAATCCCATATTTGTTGCCTGGATAATAAGTTTCCGGTTTGGCGAAGCACCAACTGTGGTATATAGTATTTTCCCTGTACCGCTAACAATAAGGTCGTCCCATAGGGCGGCAATGAAGTTATTTGGAACAGTAGCATCGGGAATAGATACTTCTTCGCTGACATCAGTCCCTGCCCCGAACAGGATCTGCCCGTTTGTATTCACATAAAACTGAGTATAGGTATTCCCGAAAAAAGTAAAGTTAAATCCAATGTTATATGGTCCGTATGATTCATCATCAGCAGAGCCTGATTTGATAACATTTCCCAGAAGATAAGTTTCGCCGGTCTGTCCCCTGACAACAAGGGAAAGCACTATAAAGACAAGAATCAGAAATGTCCTTAACTTCATAATATTCCAAGCCTTAAATTAAACCTCAGTATCCAATAATGAAAATAAACTCTATATTATATACAAGACTGATTTTCTCTGAAAAAGGTTGATTCAGACCTATATTATCGTAAAGTTAAGAAAATTATTAAAAAATTGGTTATTAATTATTTACTTCTTGCGTGCCTGAAAAAGATATTCCACAACGACTTCCAGAAATATCTGAAATCTGTGAGCAGGGGTCGTTTATCATAAGAATCCAGATATTTTATTTCAGATGATTGTATATTCTCAAGGTCTTCAGGCATGTCAGCATAGAAAGGGGGGATAATTCCAGGCTTGTATTTAATTCTTCTCTGTTTCAGGCTTTCATTATATAATTCGAAATATTGCCGGCTAAGGGGCCTGATACCCACAAGCTTCATATCTCCTTTGAACCAGTTGATGAAAGTGGGAAATTCATCGAGCCAGATCTTTCTGCAGACAGCCCCCCACGATGTAATCCTGAAGTCATTCCTGAACTTCCCGCCATCCTGAAGGTCATATAACCGGTAGACATAGTCCTGGATGTACTCAGAATAGGGGTGCATAGTCCGGAGTTTAAAAACCTTGATTATTTCACCGTTCTTACCTACCCTTGGCAACGCAATCAATGGCCCGTATGTGTTCTCATTCCTTGGAAGAGGAAGGCTTTTCTTTTTAGCTTCTATGCATAGATAATTACCAATGAATGATTCCTGTTTTATCATGAATCCCCCTCTCGAGATCCTTCCAAGAGCTTCAGCTCTCGAAAGAACAGCATTGTTGCCATGAGTAAGAAGGAAATAAAAGGTTCTTGTGAATTTTAGTTTTGGAAGGATCCTTTTTATTATGAAATCAAAAATGTAATATATGTAATTTAAAATTGGAGGAAACTTCTTCAGTATCCTTTTCTTCCTCTGATCCTTTGTTTCAACACAACAAAAAAAGTAGCCATTATCCTCAAGTTTTTCATTTACAGCATCAACAAAATCATCAGGATTCTTGATGTCATTTAATTTATGTAGGTTGATAATGTATGAATACTTATCTTCAGGAAGGCTTTGAATATTAAAAATAGTTGTTGTTGAGAGTACGGCTGTATTTTCCGAAAGTTTAGAGCCGGTCATTTTTATGATGGCATCTGCAATCTCCGGTCCGGATTCCTTTTCAATTGCACTGACTATACGGGGATTGACTTCCACTATTGTCTCATGATGATTTCCATTGCCGTTAATTCCCCCGACAAGCTCATATTCACTGGGTTTTTTGTATATTTTGTATTTATCATAATCCTCATAATCCTGAAGTGAGGCTTTTTTATAGGCAATAAATACCGAGCCGAAGATAAGTTCCAGGGCTGTTGCAACAAGTGCAGTTCCAAGAACAACCGTCCTTGAATATGCATAATCCCTGAAAGTATACATTACCAGGGCTGTAATTGCCAGGGCAATAAGGTTACTGGTTATTACACGGTTGAATAATGAACTGAAATTCACTACCTTACCGCGGTGCATCTTCCCGTTTATCAGGGATACTATCAACCACACAACCGCCAGTCCGGCAAAAAAGATACTATGAGACGGGATATAAGCTCTCAGGCTTGCCGGCTTCGTCCAGACCATCAGTAGAAATGATAGTGCCAGGATAACAATATCACTGAAGAGAGTAATTATCCGAAACCGCTTTTTTTCCATTTCCTGTCAGACAATAATCGAGAGTAAAATAAATATAAATTGATTAATATCCTTAACTAAGACCTTCCTAAAATTTTAATGGTTGCATATTTTTAACGGGAACTGTATTGAATATTCACCAGAATGTGCTGCAGGGTTACTGATTAAGCTCAAATCCTTGCCGATGAAGACAGGAAAAGATTTACAGATTTTCAGAATCCGAGTGTCAGACCAAGGTTAAAGGTCTTTCTCTTTCCAAAGAAATATTCTGAAGACCACCTTGCGTCTCCATTTATATCGCCATACGCAAACGAAGCCCAGACATAAAGGTCGTTTATCACCTGGCAGGAGCCTTTAATGCCATAAGAAGTATTCTGCCAGTTTATTGAATCAAGCGGAGGATTACCGACGCGCGATGTGGCAAGTTCGACATAGTCAGGACCCCGGACAGCATCTGAAAACCAGATCCTGATATCAAGGGTTCTGAACGGACGGTAATCTATTGCCACAAACCATTCTCTTGAATTGTCCCTGAGGTAATGGCCAAGATTATAACCATTTGATTCAAAGGTAAGGGTCGGCACATAATGCTGGAAGGTCAGCGGATATGTATAAGTAAACTCCCCTGTAAAAGCAAGATCCCGGATCGGGAAATTGCTAAGGCGGAATCCTGCTTTCCAGCTCAGAAAATTCCATTCATCCTTCATGGTAAAACGTGATGTTGACAATTCATCAACAAAGAGGGTTGCATAGAGATGCAGGTTTTTTATCTGGCGGGAACTGATATCAAAGAACATCTGGGAATTCATATTATCTACTCCCGATGATACAGAATGATCTACCGATTTATAAAAAAACAGGGGCATGAAATATGCAGGATTTACATTGGTATCGTCGTAAATTATACTGTTCCCTGCTGAAATGTTCAAATATTTAAAAGGTGTGAATGTGAACAGATTTGCTGCAATATATTTCCTGTGATTTTTTTCCCTGTAATCTGTTCCATAGCTGTTTGTCACCCAATAAGACCTGGCGCTGTCGACAACCATAGAATTAAGCCAGCCATGGAAATAATCAAAATTAAACCACCTGACAGGATTGAGATGAAGCCGCAGCTGTATAAAAGTCGGATTATTGCCACCGAAAATATTTGCCCCGTTATAGTTATTTCCCCAGGTGATCTTATCTTTAACCAACCCAGCGTTTCCCCATTTCCAGGAGTAAGTTATTCCTCCCTGCATTTCACTCCAGTCGGTGTTTCCCTTCAGATGGCCGCCTTCTCTTTGTGTGAGATATACCTTTTTCCCGAGCAGTGGTTTTTCATGGTTGTCACGGAGGGAAGCATAGAAGCCCCAGTTTTTTACATAAGCCCTGGCTTCAAGGCCATTCCTGAGATATGTTGCCTGTCCCGATGAATTGGTAAAAAACTCCCCGCCAAGTATAGGATTAATAGTAAGTGAGAACAAGGAATCCTGGTAATAGAAAAAATCCCGTCGTCTTTGACCTTTTTTCCCTTTAAGCCATGATGCTTTTGTTTCAGGAAGTTTATTTTCGGGAGCAACAGTCTGATTAGCAATAATTAATTCTTTTCTAAAGTCGAGCAGGTAAAAGCCCAGTTCTTTTTGTTGCCGGGGCGATAAGCGGTCTTTCAGTTTAGAGGCTTCATTGAGCTTATTTGCAATAAACAGCCTGGAGTATGGCTTTACAGCTGAATTAATGGAAATCAGGTGACCAGCTGCAAGCTCATCCAGGAATTCATATACCCCTGAGTTATTAACAGGGTGGGCGACTTCCTGGGAATAGGTTGTTATATTAATAACAGAAAAGGAGAATATTAAAAGGGCTGATATTAAGAGGCTCCTGATCATAGAAACTTTAAAAGAAGAACAAAGATAAGATTAATTGCATTAACCGGGAGAAGGCTGATTTTCCGAAATCCGGCAATGTTCCTGGTTAAATGAAAAGGATCTGTCGCTTTAGTGATCTGTAGCAAGCTGAAGATTCTTAACTAAAGGGTTTATCTCCGAAGGGGCTCTGAAAAGGCTCGCTTGTACCCTTGCTGCCTCCGCCACGGGGACCGGGAGGGTTAACCGGTGGGGCCGTCATCATTACAAGGGAGATCGATTTGTCCAGAATAAACCTGGAGACCAACGGTTTTTTATAAGGTTTCCCTGATAATATCTTAGGATTTCTTGTATCCAAAAGCAAACTGGTATTTCAGAACGTTTACAAAAGTACTTATTCTTATAAAATTAACAAATTTATAAATAATGAACCCCACCCTCGCTATCTCATTGTTCCAAAGGGCATTGATGGTTCATTATTTCACATTTATTCCGTCAGCTCCATTATTTGGTAATAACGGCGCTATTTAATTATCACCTTCCCTATATATCTTTTAAGCCCCGATTTCAACTCAACAAAATATATTCCAGCGACACCGGGAGACGGGATACTAATAACAGAGCCTGAAACAAATTCTGAATTTTTCAGGTCAGTTACTTTTCTGCCATTCATATCGATTACCGTAACCGACCCCACCAGGTTATTCCAGTCGGCAGCCAGCGGTTTAATATTTATAAATCCATTATTCTCATAGATATTGAAAACACTTTTTGAGACAGGATGGTCAATAATGCCGGTAGTGAAATTACTGATCTTCAGGATATAACGGCCGGGAATTGAGCCTGCGTCCGAGTTGAATGTGACAACCGGATTTGTTTTCAGATCTGCTGTGTACCCCGATACATTATCGATAAGGTAAATGCCATAGGAATCAAGTCCCTGTAATTGAGTTACGGAGATAGTGTGATTACCTGATGCGAGGAGATTTATTCCGAGAGGGATATATACAGAGGTGTCGGGGAAAGGCTGACCATTAATAACATACTTCAGGTCGCTGTTATATGAATAAAGAGCGGTGTTTTCTGTTGAATAGAATATTTTGAGAGCATCGAAGTCATTATCCAGGGTTTCACTTGCCTTTTCATCAAATCTTACCACCGTCTCATCTGACAGAGTATCATCCTGAACAGAGAGCCTGATCAATGGAATTACCGCTGAGCCTTTATACCTGGCGTGAATATTTGATTGAGTTCTTGCTGCAGCAGCCAGCGGGATAACATTGCCGGAAGAATAGGTTTTTACAAAGAATCCCTGCATAGGTGGAATTATGCCTGTGACATCCGAAGGTGAGCCGACACCGCCGATATATGTACAGAGAGCATTATCCCTGGTAAAGAATAAAGATCTGCTTGTATTTGCGGGGTAGTTGTTTGAGATGATATAATCCCAGTCGAGACCTGAAGAAAATGGATTACCCAGCAGGTTAAATCCATTCTTTGAGCCGCCCGCATGTTCCAGGGTCATCTGGACATCAGATGTATTTAGCTGCCCTGTAAATGTGAATGTATTGTTGCTGCTGTCAAAAAAGTCATAGCCCCGGCCGGGGGTGAGTGTTGTAAAGGTCGGACCACCGAACGTTCCAGTTGAATATATCCACCCGTCCTGGGCAACCCATCCCTGGACAAGGTCGGTGGTGACGCGGCTGTCATAAAACCTTACAATGTCTGGAGTAACTGTGGTGAAAGTGCTTACCGGGAGAGAGGAGACAGGTGTCGAAATATAGTGCCATCTGTATGTAGATTTGCTTCCGCCTCCGGTCAGGTATATCTGGATGGAGGCATTATTCCCCGAAAATGAACTTACAATCAATGAACTTGTGCCGCCGGAACTTGATTCAAGCCTGAGTGTTCCGCTGTTTGTCAGGGCTCCTAATGTAGCCCTGGCTCCCGGATTAAGTATCATTTGTTTCCCGGATCCGATTGTAAAATCAGGGTTTGATGAGCTGGTAGGGTATGTTGATAAACCGGAAGGTATAATAACATCCCCTGAGCCGGAAGCAGGATCTATATTGGATACCCAGTTTGATGAGGTTGACCAGGAGGTGCTTGTTGTGCCTGTCCAGAGGCTGTACTGCACCTCGTAACAACCCATGTCTTTTGTAGATATCCTGCTATTCCCCGAATAATCTGTGGTTGGAATTGTAACCCCTGTAAATGAATTGGTACCTGCGTCCCTGCAGGGGGATACAAAAGCGATCCTCCAGTCTGACCCTGAGGGATTTAAAAAATTCGGACCGTCAGTTGCGGTATTTGAACTATTTATTATAATTGAGTTTGTTGCTGATGAGGGGCGGCTGGTTTCAAATGCACAATAAGAAATTGTCGGAAAGGTATTCGCTCCGGCAAACTGATCATTCGAGCCCCAGAAAATCGAATTTATTATTCTTGCACCAGAGCAGGCGAGAGAATAAACGGCATCACCCGCATAATCGGATGTATTCTGTACAAATGTGCAATTTAAAATCGCTGAAGTATTTCTATTCAACCAGATGGCTCCTCCTGAATATGATCCGCTGCAATTGTTCTGATGGAAAATAGAATTCTCTACCACGGCTGTTGATCCGGCTCTTAACAAAATAGCCCCGCCACCAGTAGTTACATTATTGGAAACAAAATAACAACTGTTGATCTGGGTATTCATATTTAGATTTATTGCGATCGCCCCGCCATATGCGGAGGTATTATTATTAAAGTGACAATTTTGTATGGTTACATTGCTGGCATTTACCTGTATTGCACCTCCCATGTTGTCGGGGTTTGTTCCTGAAGTTATGGCATAACCATATTCAACCGTACAGTAAGAAAATGTGCCCGTCCCTGAAATCGGGGTGCTTGAGCCCGGCGTTTCGAATGTTATATGTCCCCAGTGGCTTATTGCTGCGGCTTTGGTAAATAGAATATGGTCAGAGCTTGTCCCGTCAGCTGTCAGAATTCCGGTCTCGGTTATTTTAAGGTCAGAAGTAGCCTGGGTGAAGACAACAGTGATCCCCGGCTCAATTGTCAGGTGTCCGTTTGTAATTATTGTAAGGTCTGGAGTTGATGATGTGCCTATATAGACAGTATTTCCTGTAAATTCACCTATCGACCACACCTCAGCAGTGTTCAGAGTTCCCCTGAAAGGATTTGAAGAACTCCCATCCCCATCCATGGCATTAGTTATAAAAAAAGCCGGCATCAGTATAATCAGAACCAGGAGTATCTTTTTCATGTTCAAGCTTTAATTATATATAACCAAAAATCAAGTGGATTAGTTGCATCACTTTCATATAAGTACAAATATAAGAGTTATTAACATACGATTATGCAGCAGGGTTCATTATTGATTGTGTGTAATTTGTGGAATAACAGGCAATTTGTTCTTCCCTGGCACTATTTATAATGTTTTTGTTCATGCCTGAAGACCTTTTTGAATCCCTGCAGAGATGTTAATTATCATTATGAGTGTCGGCAATGTGCAATAAAAAAAAGCTGTGCAGGTTTTATGGGATCCCTCGCTATTGCTTCGGGTTGACACTGTATCCGTGGTCTGTGGTGGCAAGAAGTGGCGATTCGTTAGAAGATCACCCCAAAATAACAAACTCCAGTCGGATCGCCACTTCTTGCCACATAAGTCCTCGTATTTATCTGTCATTCCGAGCGTTAGCGAGGAATCTTTTTAATAATAGTTTAAATTATTACTAATACCCGGTACTCATTATTATCAGATAAAATCCGGGATAAAATTTTGCCGGGGGAAAAAATCGGGTAAATTTGTTACTCATTAACCTGGCATAATGTTAAGCAGCCTTATTACTTCACAAACAAGGATTAAATTACTGCTGAAGTTTTTCCTTAACTGCTCCACAAAAGCTCATTTAAGAGGTTTGGAGAGTGAGTTCGGGGAATCCTCAAATGCAATCAGGGTAGAACTCAACAGGTTTGAAGAAGCCGGGCTCCTGAACTCGGAATGGGAAGGGAACAGGAAAGTTTTTCATGCAAACTGCGAACATCCCCTTTTTAAGGATATCCATAGCATTTTACTTAAAGAAACCGGGATAGACCTCCTGATTGAAAAAGTTGTTCATCGCCTGGGGTCGCTTGATTCAATTTACCTGACAGGTGATTTTGCAAGGGGAAGGGACAGTTCTGTAATTGAGCTGATTCTTATTGGAAGAGGTATCGACCGCGAATACCTCTCAAGGAAAATTGAGCAGGCTGAGGCACTGATAAAAAGGAAAGTGAGTTTTGTTATTTTCGACAGTTTTGAAGCAGAAAGGTTTATAGCCAATTCAGACCCGGCAGATTTGTTGCCTTTATGGAGGTCAACCGGTATAAGTTGAACCAGGTTAAGGATTTAGAATTCAATTCAATGCATTTTTTATGCATTGAATTATCAGATAGGAAAAAAACCTTGTTATTCCCTGCAGAGCTATGGGAGTGACGGGGCGAAAGCTTGCAATAACCGAAAATCTTTCAACCACATCATAACATCATTCAGCTTGTTCTGATTACTTTTGTCATATCACTCACGGATCGTATTATGAAAATTCTTACTCCTTTCCTGCTGGCTTGTTTCCTGCTGACGCTGTCATGCACTTCCCAAAAGGAGCTTGCCTATCTGAATAACCTTCCTGAAACCGCAGGTGATCAGACTTTTCCGATGGATATACCGGATTATAAAATCCAATACAGGGATATACTGTATATTACCATCAAGGCCATGACCCCAGACGGTTCTATAACTGATTTTCTTACATCCATGAGAGGCTCAGGAACGGCAACTTATGCGCAGGATGAGGCAGGACAATATTTGTACGGTTATGATGTTAACCGGGATGGCGATATAGTTGTTCCTGTTCTTGGTACAATAAAAGTATCAGGACTCACTCTGGATGAGGCAAGAAAGATGATTCAGGGCTATTCCCAAAAGCACTTTAATAACTCGACTGTCGAGTGTAAACTGCTGAGCTTCAAGTTCACGGTTATTGGTGAAGTTAAAATGCCGGGTACATATGTAAATTACAATAATTATCTTACAGTTCTTGAAGCACTAGGCAGGGCAGGAGGAATAAGTGATTTTGGACGCAGGGACAAGGTCCTGATCATCCGCCCGGTTCCCTCCGGGACAAAAACATTTACTCTGAATCTACAGGATAAATCAATTCTTACAAGTGAAGCCTATTTTATATTGCCCAATGATGTTGTTATTGTAGAGCCGGAATCACGTAAAATATTTAACATGAACTCATCCACCTTAGGCTTTATCATTACCACAGCAACATCATTGATAACCACGACTTTATTGTTGATAAACTATATTAACAAATGACTAATAGTTGATAGTCAAAACTGTTTAAACTGTTTTCACGTTTTAGAAATATTACAATAATACAATCATGAACGATATTCAGTCGCAGAGCCGCTTTGATAACTTAAAGGATAATGATAATATAGACTTCAAACGCTACATATCGCTCTACCTTAGCAACTGGTACTGGTTTGCAGCTGCCTTGTTTATTTCCGTAAGCATTGCATATGGGATCAACAGGTGGTCGGAAGAAATATATACAGTTTCTTCTTCTTTATTGATAAAAGATGATCAGTTTGGCGGACTGACATCTGGTGTTGCAAGTATTTTTCCCGGGACTGAAGAATTTAAAAACCAGCAGAACCTGAAGAACGAAATCGGGATACTGAAGTCATTTAAACTTAATTACAGGGCGATGTTAGCCCTTCCGGATTTTCATGTTGAATATATTGAAGTTGGTAAAAGAGGGATTGCCGAACAGAAATTATATAAGAATTGTCCATTTATTTTGCTTTATGATACACTGATTGATCAGACAATAGGGAAGAGGGTTTATGTTAAAATCCTTACGGATTCAACATACCAGCTGAAATTAAATGGCGATAATAATTATGAGAGACAGATGGACTTTGGTGAGCGGTTTAACATGATGGGATTTAATTTTGTGATAATCCCAAGGGTTGGAGGCACCCGTATAAATTATGATCCGGAGGCTTCAAACAAATATTATTTTTATTTCAGGAATCCTGCCTCTCTGGCTCAGTCGTACCGTCTCAAGTTATCTGTTACTCCCATCGAAGAAGATGCTTCTCTGGTCACCCTGTCAACTACTGGTTATATACCCGGGCAGGAAGCTGACTACCTGAATAAGCTCATGGATGTTTATTGCAGGTATGGGTTGGAAATCAAGAACGAAACAGCAGTTCAAACACTTGAATTTATTGAGAAACAGCTGAGCTCTGTTTCCGATTCACTTGGACGTGCAGAGCGGAGGCTCGAGAATTTCAGGCTTCAGAACAAGTTGATCGATATAAGCCGGGAGGGACAGATCATACAAAACAAGCTTGAGCAGACGGATGCAGAGAAATCAAAATTGCTTCTTCAGAGGAATTATTATGTATATCTGAAAGAATATATTGATCTGAAGAAGGAGAGCGGTGATATCGTTGCCCCGTCAGTTATGGGAATTTCAGATCAGTTTTTAATAAAGCTGGTTGAAGATCTCGCAAGGTTCCAGCAATCGAAACAACAGCTCTCACTGAATCTTTATGAGACTTCGGAACCGTTAAAAATCCTTGAATATAACATAAACAGTACACGAAAAGCAATAAGCGAAAATGTGGTTTCGGGTCTCGACAATATCGATAAAGCTCTTCTGGATATTGATACAAGGCTGGCAGATATAGAGAAAGATATCAGAAGGCTCCCTTCCACAGAAAAGGAAATGATAAACATTCAGAGAGGATTTGAAATAAACAACACGGTTTATACTTTCCTGCTCGAAAAGAGCGCTGAAGCAGGCATTGCAAAAGCATCAAATGTTGCTGATAACACAATTATAGATCACGCGGGTAATTACAGCACTTCAATGATCAAACCCCGGGCCCGGAAAAATTATATCACGGCTTTATTATTGGGCCTGTTTTTCCCTATGCTCGGAATATTCCTGGTCGACTACCTGAATAATAAGATAATTGATAAGAAAGATGTTGAAAAAGGAACCCGTGCCCCTATCCTGGGATATATAAGTCATAATGATCTCACGAATGAGATCCCTGTGATTGAGAGACCCAGCTCTTCTATGGCAGAATCATTCAGGTCGGTACGTACAAACCTAAAATATTTTCTAAAGGGCAAGGAGAATTCTGTAATAGCAATCAGCTCTACTATAACTGCAGAAGGGAAAACCTTTGTTTCGACCAACCTCGCAGCTATCATTGCTTCGATGGAAAAAAAGGTCTTGCTCGTAGGTCTTGACCTCCGGAAGCCAAGGACTCATAAAATACTCGGGATTGATAACTCCACAGGAATAAGCAAATACCTGATCGGAGAAGAAAAATTCGAGGATATCCTGATAAAAACAAATGTCACGAACCTTTGGTATGCTCCGTCCGGCCCTGTGCCACCAAACCCTGCCGAGCTGATCGATTCTGAAAAGATGAAAGAATTTATTGAGAAGGCAAAGGCCAGGTTTGACTATATAATTATCGATACTCCACCCGTCGCCATTGTAACCGATGCATTGCTGTTGTCATCTCTGGCAAACGTATATATTTTCGTTGTCAGGCAGAGATACAGCTCAAAGAACACACTTGACCTGATCGAGGAACTCTACAGGAATGAAAATGTTAAAAATATATGTATCGTCCTGAACGACATAAGTCTTACAGGAAGTTATGGCTATGGATTAAGATATGGATATTCAGCGAGCTATGCATATTCATACGGGTATAATTATTATGGGGATTATGTTAACAGGAAGTATGGTTATACCGATGAAGAAAGAGGATATTATAATGATAAAGGTTAATTATTCAGGCAATAAATGAAAGCAATAATTTTATCCGGGGGCCTTGGTACCAGGTTAAAACCATTTACGGAAATTATTCCTAAACCATTATTGCCAATCGGGGAGAAATCGATTCTTGAAATCCAGATTGACAGACTGAAAAAACACGGTTTTGATGAGATTTTTCTTGCAACAAATTACAAGTCGGAATATATTGAAAATTACTTCGGCGATGGTTCGCGATATGGAGTGAACCTGAAAATAAGCAAGGAGGATAAGCCCCTCGGTACAGCAGGACCATTATTGTTACTTAAAGATGAGCTGACGGAACCGTTTATTGTAATGAACGGAGATATTTTAACCCTTGCTGACTTTTCAAAGCTCTATGAATTTGCTTTATCAGCCAATGCCTTACTGACCATTTCCATTAAAAAAGAGATCACCCCGTTTGCCTTTGGCAATATATTCTTTGACGGGGACAGGGTAACCGGGATACAGGAAAAACCCGACATCGTGATGTACATTCTTGCAGGAATTTATGTGATGAAACCCGGAATTTTTAAGTTTTTTCCTGATAATGAATATTTCGGGATGGATCATTTAATAATGAAAATGCTTGAGAAAAATGAATTTGTGGCCAAGTACGATTTAAATGAATACTGGCTCGATATAGGTCGCCTTAATGATTATGAAAAAGCACAGGAGGCATATAATCAGCATTTTAACGAAGAAAGATCATGAAAAAAGTTCTTGTAACAGGCGCTGACGGATTTATAGGTTCTCACCTGACTGAACTATTGCTGAAAAATGATTATAAGGTAAAGGCATTGTCATATTATAATTCCTTTAACTATAATGGCTGGCTGGAAGATGTCGGTCCTGATCCGAAGCTTGAAATTGTATCGGGAGATATCCGTGATCCTTATTTTGTAAAGGACATAATGAAGGATTCAGACATTGTGTTTCATCTGGCGGCACTGATAGCAATACCTTTTTCGTACACTGCTCCTGAAAGCTATCTTGAGACCAATGCAAGGGGAACGCTTAATATCCTCCAGGCATCAAGGGAGTATGGCGGCATAAGGGTTCTTCATACTTCCACTTCTGAAGTCTATGGTACTGCAAAATATGTCCCTATAGATGAAAATCATCCTAAACAACCGCAATCTCCATATTCAGCTTCTAAAATAGCCGCCGATGCAATGGCGATGAGCTTTTATAACTCATTTAACCTTCCTGTTACAATTGTGAGGCCATTCAATACTTTTGGACCCCGGCAATCAGCACGGGCCGTTATCCCGACAATTATTACACAAATAGCCGCGGGAACAGGAAAAATTAAACTTGGAAGTGTTTCACCGGTACGGGATCTGAACTATGTGGCTGATATCTGCAGGGCCTTTCTTTCAATAGCTGAGAACGATAATACAACAGGTAAAGAAATTAATATTGCGACTGGGACGGGAATATCAATACTGGATCTGTTTAAGCTGATAAAAGAAATTATGAGAAGCGAGGCTGAATATGAAACAGATGAAATACGATTGCGGCCAGAAAACTCGGAAGTATTCAGACTTATCGGGGATAACGGACTAATTCACGACCTGACCGGTTTTACGCCGAAGTATGATCTGAGGGAAGGGCTTGAGATTACCTGCGAATGGTTCAGGAAGGAAGATAACCTGAGAAAATACAAGTCACATCAATATAATCTTTAAGCATTGTATGGCCTATAAAATTCCATTATTCGATCTGAATTTTACTGAAGCGGAAGAGCAGGCTGTTTTGGAAGTTATAAGGTCCGGGTGGATCTCTTCGGGTCCGAAAACGGAACAATTTGAAAAACAATTTGCCTCCATGCTGAGCGTCCCTCATGCTGTAGCCCTGGCGAATTGTACTGTTGCTCTTCACCTTGCCATGAGGATACTGGGAATCGGTGAAAAGGATGAGGTAATATGTCCTTCTTTAACTTTTGTGGCAACGGTAAATGCGATCAGGTATGTAAACGCTGTCCCTGTATTTGCTGACATAAAGAGTTATGGAGATCTTACAATAGATCCTGACAGAATAGAAGAAAAGATAACTGGCCGGACAAAAGCAATTGTTGTAATGCACTATGGCGGATTTGCCTGCGATATGGATAGAATAATGGCTATAGCATTGAAGCATAATCTGAAGATCATCGAAGATGCCTGTCATGGGCCTTTATCTGAATATAAAGGCAGGAAGCTTGGAACCATCGGGGACATAGGATGCTTTTCTTTTTTCTCAAACAAGAACATAAGTACCGGCGAAGGAGGAATGCTGGTTACCAACAACATTGATCACTTTGAGAAAGCAAAGCTTCTGAGGTCGCATGGAATGACAAGCATGTCGTATGAAAGATCGAAAGGGCACTCTACAACCTATGATGTGACCGACCTTGGATTTAACTACAGGATAGACGATATCCGTTCAGCCATCGGGATTGTTCAGTTGGGGAAACTGGAAGAAGACCTGAAAAAGCGGAGACAGATAAGAGAGCATTACCTCGAACATCTGGGGGGAATGGATAAGCTCATAATCCCATTCCGTAATTACACAGAATTTTCGTCAAATTACATTTTTCCTGTTGTGTTGAAAAACTCTGATTCTTCAGTAAGAGATAGTGTAAGGAACATCCTTGCTGAAGCCGGGATACAAACAAGCATTCATTACCCTGCCGTGCACAGGTTTTCGATATATATACAATACAAAGCAGAATTGCCTAATACGGAATATGTATCTGATAACCTTATTACACTTCCGATGTATTCATCTCTTATTAGTGAGCAGATCCATTTTATTACAGGTACTCTCGGGAAATTATTATGATTGGAATAGTTCCATTATCAAAACTTTTAGTGCAGGATATTGCAGATCTTGCTGACCGGGAATTTCTTGATCCAGGTGAATATAATTTTATTACCGAGGAAGAGTTAAAAGCTAAGCTGTCAGGGTCATTGCTTCAGAATATTTCTCACAATGGCGAACCAAATACCCTGGTGGCGGTTAAAAAAGAAAGACCTCTTGGATATATAAGTTATTCAGAGAATAGTTTTGACACGCTCTTTTTTGGTTTCCCCTGTTATACTCTTGGAATTAAGATATTCTCTCGTGATTATGAGGAGGTTCAAGCTGTTTCCCATATTCTTTCAGAAGGTATAGAGAAACTGATCAGGGCTAAATCCGGTGAATATCATCTCTCCCTGGGATTAAATAATAACTACCCTAATACGCTTCCTCTCTTCAATACTCTTACTTCGGCAGGATTTACTTTTATAAGCACCCTGCTTACTTTTTCCCTGACAGCCAGAAAGCTCCTGACCGGGAAACCGTTTAACAGCAATATCCGGATCAGGACTGCTGTCCCCGGCGATGCCGGCGCCGTATCCTCAATTGCTGAAAGATCTTTTCAGTTCAGCAGGTTTCATATGGATCCTTATCTGGATAATGCTAAAGCTGACAGGCTTCTGAAGGTGTCTGCAGAAAACTCAATATTAAAAGGCTTTGCCGATATTATGTTTATTGCAGAGGTTGATAATAAGATAGCAGGATATTACAGTGGGAAAAAGAAAAGAATAGACGAGCTAAACCGTACTTTCGGAACAGCAATAATTTCTGCGGTTGATCCCGATTACCGCGGGATGGGTATCTTTTCTCTCCTCGATGACCATCTCCTGGACTGGTTTTCCTGCAACTGCGATTTTTCGGAAATGGGTACCTACCTGGGAAATTTCCCGGTACATAAAACATGGATCACCAAAGGTCTTCCTCTGATACGAGGGACATATCAATTTTCAAAATTTGTCAGTGCAAAATGAAAATCCTGACGGTTATTTCAAATTATAATGAGCAACGTGCAATAAATGATACTATTGCTGATATCAGGAATAATAGTCCCCTGGTATCGGATATCCTGGTAATTGATAATTCTTCGACTGACAGGAGCATTGAAATTGTAAAGGGTTTATCGGTGGATTACCTTGTACATCCTGTCAACTCGGGCAGCAGTTCGGGGGTTATCAAAACAGCATTTGCCTATGCTTATTACCACGATTATAATATTTATTGCCATCTCGACGGAGACAACCAGCATAATGCAAATGAACTGGGTATTTTAATAAAGCCCCTGACAGCAGGTGAAGCTGCAGATATAGTTGTCGGGTCCAGGTTTATAGAGAAACAGGGGTTCCAGTCATTATTCCTTCGCAGGATAATAATACACCTGTTTTCAAAACTACTGTCCTTAATTACCGGTAACAGATCGACCGATTTCACATCAGGATTCAGGGCTTATAATAAGAATGCAATAAAGTTTTTCGCAACACAGTTTAAACATGAGATAGAAACACCGGCACAGCTTGAGCTGGTAATCCATTATTCCGGCCTGAAAAAAGTTGAGGTTCCTGTAACCATGAAGCCCCGTAAGACAGGAAAATCTGAAATAAATTTTAAAAACGCGGTAAAGTTTCCTGTTTATAATTTTATAAGCATTATCGGAACACTAATTAACAGACTCTACTGATGACACTTACATTAAAGATCCTGGTACTTGTTTTCGGTGCAATTCTTTTTAGCATTTTTATCGCTGTAGTTAGGAAGAAGTCGGTGAAACCTTTCTATTCTGCGTTATGGCTGATAATCTCCCTTTTCATCTTCTCATTCGTTCTGTTTGAACGATTCTATAAATGGATTGCCACGATGCTGAATATAAGCGATGCATCTTTCCTGGTTATTGTGGGACTCATTTCATTCCTGCTGGTATATGTTATGTACCTTTCGATAAAGATCTCTGTGATGAGTGACAGGATACAGGAACTGATTTCGCAAACCAGTATCCTGGAACACGAGCTCAGGAAAAGCAAATCTGACCATGAGAAAGATAATTGAAAAACTTACGGGCCTTTCTGACAGGGTGATTGTTACAGGGCTTTTTCTTGCCTCTTTACTTATCAGGCTGCTATACTCATTTTATGCTTATTCGAAGGATATTATGGATTCCTTTGCCGATGATAAGGGGTATTTTTACCTGGCCAGGGAGATTGTATCGCGTGGGAAAGTGTTCTATGACAAGGACATACACTTGTATGCTGAAATGGTAGGGCCCGGGTTGCCATGGATCAACGCATTAACACTGTGGGTATTCGGGAAGAACTGGTTGCCGGTCTTTATCGTCACCTCATTTTGTTCGGCCCTGGTTACATATTTCATCTATAAGACCGCACGCCTTGTACTTGATAAGCCAACGGCTATTATTGCCGGTCTCTGGTCGTGCATTTACTTCTTTTATATTAATTTTTCGGCTACTGCAGGCAAAGAAATACTGATGTCGCTATGCCTGGCAGCAATAGTATACCTGTTATTAAAGCTATTCTATCTGAAAAAATTCAACTGGCCGGAATTCCTGATCCTGACTGTAGTCTTTACATATTCATTTCATCTCGATGAACGATTTCTGATTTTCAGTCCGTTGATATTCATATATATTCTCCTTGAAGAAACAGAATTCTTTAAACAGGTAAAGCTGAAGAAAACACTTATGTTTTTCATCCTTGTGGTTATGCTTACAGTGCCCTGGACGATACGCAATTATAAGGAATTCGGGAAGGTTGTATTGATATCAACGCGTACAGAGAGCTATACTGACAGGATCCTTGGATATGAAAGAAAGGAACATGTAATAGATAAATACAATGACATATACGGTTTTTATTACATACATGATTACCAGGTTGATTCTATAATATCAGGACTAAAAACCCGTACCGACGGAGGGTATCTGATAAGTGAAGAGCAGCGACGGGCAATGAAAAACGGGAATCTGCCTAAACCCCTTACAGGTATTAAGGCATTCTGGATCAGGACAAAAGATATGCTTAGGCCTTTCCAGGTAGGGGGTGAATTCCAGAGATCAGGGTATTTCTTTTATCAGAAATCCTTAAGGCATAATCTTGTATCATTTGCCTTTTATGGGATAATGTTCTTTTTATCACTGCCCGGATTCTACTTCATGTACAGGAAGAATAAGCATGTTTTTTATTTCTTTCTAATAACGATACTGGTATATACGCTGCTGCATGGCTTGCTGATACCATATACCAACTGGCGTTACAGGCTGCCACTCGATTCAATTTTTATAATTGTCGGGTCACTGGGCTTAATTAGATTATTTGAATTCAGATTAATTAAGATTTTTGGACTAAATATTGAATTTACTAATGAATAAGGATCTAGCAATTAACTCATTTGCTATTTTATTTTAACTTTTCTCAGGTTTAAAATCCTTTTATTTTTATAATGGAAAGAACTAAATGTAATTTATGCGGAAGCTCGTCATCACGATGGAAGAATCTATTTATTAAACATAAATACATTTTCGTCAGATGCGAAGAATGCGGATTTGTTTTTACCTCGCAAATTCCTGAACCTGATGAATTAAAATCGGCATATTGTAAAGATTATTATTCTGGACTTATTTACAAAAATTATACTGAAAGAATGTTTGAAAGAAGAAAGGGATATGTCTCATTCTTAATGCATTTTCAATCACTTATAAATAAAAAGAATGGTAAGATTTTAGAAATAGGTTGCGCAACCGGAGATTTTCTTGATGCCGCTAGGTTTTTAGGCTATGAAACTTATGGTATTGAGATATCCGAATGGGCTGCTAATGAATCTAAAATTAAAGGACACAAAATTCAAAATATAAATGTAGATGAGATTGAAAAAAGTGAGTTCAAAGAAATTGAATTTGATTATATTTTTCTTTGGGATGTATTTGAACATCTTGCATACCCCGATTCTATAATTAAGAAATTGGTCCCACTGTTAAAGATTGATGGAGTTTTGGTTCTAAATACTCTGAACATTGCTTCACCGACTGTAAAGCTAATTGGGAAACGATGGTCCCATTATTATCCTCCGTATCATTTATCATATTTTGGGTTAAAGACTTTAAGGAACCTTCTTTCTCAAAACAGCCTTAATGTAATCAATGTACGAACTGAGGGAAAGTTATTTTACGATGATTACATAAACAAATATTATTTATTAACATGGATATTCAATAAGAGGATTGTACACAGAATATCCAATGTACTAAAGTTAGGATATTCACAGACTGTTATTGCCAGAAAAATTGAATAAAACTGATAGGATATTTATTGGATTGGCAAATATTGCTAATGTTCATGAGAATTTTTGTAAGGCATTCAAGAGTGTCGGATTGAATTGTGACAGCTATGTTTGGAGTACAGATGCTAATAATTTTTATACTGATGAGGTGGCACGAAAACTTTTTCTTTTTGATGTGTTAAATCCTCCTTTTCTGATTTTTAGGAAGAATATATTTCATACAATTAATAAAGTATTAAAATGGTATCACTTTGCTAAAATAATCTGGAGATACAATGTATTCATGTTTGTCTCACAATATACTTTTGATACAAGACATATATCCCTGAAGATTTTAAATAGACTTGGGAAGAAGGTAATTTTTTTATTTGTCGGCTGTGTGGAAAGAGATGTGGAATACGACAAAACTAATCCTGACTATATATGCAATAACTGTCTTAGTTCAACCAAACAAAGATTTTGTAATTGTAAAAATTTGGAATTAAAAAGAGAGAAGGTTCAAAATATTGAAAAGTATTGTCATTTTATCTTGGGTCAACCAGATATCTCGAGTTATGTAAATGATAAAAGTAAAGTGGTTTGGTTTTTCCTTCCATACGATTATAGTCCTGACAGGGAAGCACTACTTAGGAAGTATGATTACTCAAAACTTAAAATTGTCCATTTGCCAAGTAACAAAGAAGTAAAACAGACTCATGTCATATCCCCAATACTTGAAAAAATTAAACTAAAATATAATGTCGATATTATTGTTAAAGATGAATTATGGGAACAGAAGAAAATCACAGATACTTTGCAGGAGGCACATATTCTAATAAATTCTATAGGGACAGGATATAATATGACAGCAGTGGAGGCTATGGCCAGGGGCACTGTTGTTTTAAACAGTCATCCCGAATGGTTTAAGAAGTGGATTCCAGATGCTCCTATTGTCCACATAACTCAGAAATCACTCGAAGAAACATTGGGTCATCTTATCCAAAACAGGAGTATACTTAAAAAATATGCGATTAATTCAATTAATTTTTATACAAAGTACCATTCACTTAAATCGGTAGGTGAATATTATAAAAAAAGGCTTAAGCTAATCTGATAATTAGTAAAGATCCAAACGGGAACAAATTCATTTTGACTTATCTAAAAATATTTAATTTGCTGAAATGTAAATTGATTAATAAGTCAGTAGCAAATAGTGCCAAGAAATAACACTAAAATAATTATCCTAATACTTATGCAACTCTAATTAAGGCAGTAGTATATAAATGTCTGATTTGAAAACTTTGGGTAAGGACACCATCATTTATGGTTTTGGTCAGGTTTTAAAAAAAGCCATAGGATTATTTTTGCTCCCATTTTATACTAGAGCACTTAATCCTGCTGATTATGGTATCCTGGATAGCCTGGGGACCTTAACTTTTTTCCTTGCGATTATATTCGGATTAGGTTTAGATGGCGCAACCAGCCGTTATTTTTTTGTAGCTCAGGATGAAAAAAGTAAAAGCATTGTCCTTTCTACTTCTCTTATTATCAGAGTAATCTCAAGTACCGTCCCAATAATTTTCCTAATCCCATTAAGTTCTGGTATATCGGGGATAATGTTTAAAGAATCCGATTATGGTTGGGTAGTAGCATTAACATTGATTAATATTCCCGTTCAAAATATCAGTAATTTACAAGAGAATATTTTTAGATATTACCGTGCTCCCTGGAAATATATGGTTATTTCAATTCTGAGAGCATTAATTACTCCAGTTTGCGGTATCTTACTCGTAGTGACGCTAAAATTAGGAGTTTTTGGTGCCACATTGTCAAATTTAGTGAGTTCATTAATTATTTTATTCACAGCATTCTTTTTCTATACCCGGAGGAAATTTATACGTGAATTTAGTTGGTATTGGACTAAAAAGCTGTTAAAATTTGGTTACCCGTTAATATTCACTGGTATTCTCCTTTGGGTAAATAATGTATCAGATCGTTTTTTTCTACTGCATTATTCTAATTTAGATCAGATAGGACTATATTCGATCGGGAACACCTTTTCACAACCAATTCTGTTGATTAACATGGCACTTACTATGAGTTTTACGGTATTGGCAATGTCCCTATTCCAGGAAGAGAAGGATGATCCTGACAAACCAAGGACCAAAGCATTTTTTACCAGAACCTGGCATTTGTACCTTGCTTTTGCTGGAGTTTGCGCAGTGATTATTTCAGTTTTTAGTTATGAGCTAGTCAGGTATATTACTACTCCCGAATACATATCTTCAATACTGTCAATACCTTTCCTGTTGTTTAGCCAAATCCTATATCAGAGTACACAATTAACCGGCAACGGCATGACATTAATGGAAAAAAGCAAGCCGTACCTTTGGTTGATGCTGATAGCAGCCGGTACCAATTTCGTACTAAACTTCTACTTCGTTCCCAAGTTCGGATTTGTCGGAGCTTCAATCACAACCATCATTTCCAATATTGTTTATTTCATTTCAGCTTATTTTTGGTCACAGAAAGTTTTTTATATTAAGAGAAATCTTTTTAAACCAATAATATTCCTAATAATTACTTTTGGAATATCAACCTTTGTACCCTTTGCAGAATTAGAGTGGAAAATAAATGTCCACTTTCTATATAAAATTGTCATGGTTATTGCATGCCTGATCTTACCTTTCATATTTAAATTTATCAGTATTCAATCCCTTCGAAAGCTTTCCCTAAAAACTTTTATACAGAATAAATAAATGGGATGCCCTGTCTGCCTCAATATTGAGTCTAACATATTCTATAATGTCAGAGAAATGATGTTTGATACAGAGAATGAATTTAAATATCTTCTCTGCGGGAACTGTGGATGTATGAGTATTGTAAATCCTCCACCTGAAATAGGTGATTATTACCCCGATGGATATTATAGCTACTCACTGATAATAAATTCATGGAATCCTGTAAAGACATATCTTCTCAGAGCCAGGGAAATTAATTGTTTAGAGCGACGACATAATCTTTTAGGTTATTTAATAAGTCTTTTAAAGCCACCAGGTACTTTTATAAAGATCCTTAGTGAAGCAAAAGTAAACAGGAGTTCAAAAATCCTTGATATCGGGTCCGGTAACGGGTCAAGCCTGATTCCGCTCCTGAACATTGGACTGAACGTTACAGGTATTGATCCATATATAAATGAAGACATTGTCTTAAATAAATTATCAGTTCTGAAAAGAGACCTGAAAGATATTGAAGGATCCTGGGATCTGATCATGTTTAATCACTCTTTTGAACATTTTAGTGATCCGGAAACAACATTAGCCAAAGTTCACTCTTTGTTGGAGTCAGGAGGGAGGTGCCTTATAAGAATTCCGATCATGCCATCATATGTATGGGAAAAATATGGGACCAGCTGGATACAAATTGATGCCCCCAGACATTATTTTATTTATTCATTGCGAAGTATCGAAATCCTGGCAACCCGTTCAGATTTTAAAATAAGTAATATTATATATGATTCGACTCCGTTCCAGTTCATGGGTAGTGAAATGTACAAAAGAAATATCCCCAGGAGTGAAAGGGATTACAGGATGACAAGAGACAATAAAATATTTTCCTGCAAGGAATTAAAGGCCTTTCAAAAAATGACCAGATATCTCAATTCTAATAAGCTGGGAGATCAGGTTGCTATTATACTTGAAAAAAACTGACCATTTGAAGTACCTGATTTTAATAAGTACAGATGATTTTCTGGGAGGTGCGCAAATAAGATACCTTTCCATTTTTCGTGAAATTTCTAATCAGAATAATGACTACTTTTTAGTTATTAACAATAAGTTTTACAGAATAGCAAAAGAAAAAAATTTGCTGCCTGTCAATGAGGATCACATTAAGATATTTGACCTGAAACAAACTCAGATTTTAAATAACCAGGACAAGCGGAACAGTCAGAAAAAAATCACTAAAAGAACAAAGGCAATTTTTGTAAGACGCCTTGCAAATATTTTTTTAGATTTTTTACGCTATTTACGATATGTAGAACTTTTACAGTCGGTCTTCAGGGCAAACCCCCCATCATATGTCTATTCTGTCTGGGCCGGGGGAATGTTCTCATGGCCATTAAAATACATGTATAGGTTTAAGTTTGTTTACTCTTACATGGATAGTGGTTTTTCGAGTCTTAATCATTTTTTATCCGGTCCTTTAAAGTCTGAAAGATTGGCACTTAAACATGCCGATATTATCGACTTTCTTTCAGAAGACCTTTTTAAAAAGGTAGAAAAAAGAGTAAAGCTCAACAGGAAGACTAAAATATCAGTTTCCCCGTGTACTTTTAAAGATTTTAGCAGATTTATACCTGCAAAAACTAAAGAAAATATGGTCGTTTTCTGTTCCAGACTTACACCTATTAAAAATCCACTTTTGTTCCTGGAAAGTATTAGCCATTTCAATAAGCTGGCAAAAGAGAACATATCAACTCTGTTTGTCCTTCTTGGAGATGGATCCCTGATGCAGGCCGTAATTGATTTTAAGCAAAAGGGGTGCCTTAATAATCTTTTAATTGCAGGAGAAGTTTCTAACCCGGAGGAGTTTCTCAGCCGCTCCTTGATCTTCGTTTCTATTCAGACAAATAATAATTATCCAAGCCAGTCTTTGTTGGAAGCAATGGCATGTGAAAATGCAGTTGTAGCGAGTAATGTTGGTGAAACAGACAAACTCATTTCCGGCGAAGAAGGAATACTCGTTAATTTAGACCCGATTGAGATAGGCGATGCCATTCACAGATTAATAAGTGACACTGACTTATGCAAGAGAATGGGGGAAAAAGCAAGGCTAAAAGTACTGGCTGACCACAACCCAAAGAAGTATATAGACTATTTTTATTCACTGGAAAACAGGTAGTTAAAATGTTGTTAGTCATCTTCATATTTATTTTCTACCTGATCATTGCATGGAGACGTCCTGATTTTATGTTCTGGCTTGCCCTGACAATTTTCCTTGATCCCGGAGGATATCTTTTTTATTATGTTGACAGATCTATGATAGGCGGATTACAGCTTTCTGATGTGACATTTATACTTTTGCTTATTCCCCTGTTTTCTCCCAAGACTAACATAAAAGCTTTTTTTAGGTATAGCGATAATAAATGGATCTTCAGGTTTTTATTATTCTTTGCCCTATTCTATCACATCTTTATTTTTGGTTTTGTGGCCCCTGGATATAAGTTAAATTCTTTATTGGACGCAATTCAATATCGTCGTCTTGATATCTTTGGCTTCCTGGTGGTTATCCCTGCATATCTGTTTTTAAAAAGAAGCATGAGCTTAATGATTAAGTTTGCAGTAGTCACATCCACCCTGCTTATAGTTCTTTACCTGGTAAGGCTGTCCACAGACCTTCCAGTTATACCCTTCTGGACAGGAGAAAGAGGTTTGGGAATACAAGCGCTGCGGGTAAGCATGTACAGATACGGATTTGCTTACTGGTTTATATATATCGCACTGATCAATTATATTTTCCAATTGGGCCTGCCTCATAAACGACTTATTTATTTCATAGGTTTTACAATAGGAATTGCTGTAATCCTGACCCTGACACGAAGATCAATCGTGTTCCTACTGCTCTCCCTGGTCGTAATCTATGTGTTATCACAATGGATAATGTTCAACAGGATAATCTCCATAAAAGTTGTCAGAATTTTTATCGTTGCAGGCCTCTTTTTCATCGTCTTGAAATTATTTGCCCCGACATATATAAATTATTCAATTTCAATACTCGAAAATTCACTTTCAACCACAACTGACAAGGGTAATGAAATACTTCAATCCGATGTAAGGCTCGAACATGATATTCCTGGTCACCTGGCCAGGTTTCAAGAATCACCTCTGTTAGGCTATGGGTATGATATATTATGGTATTCAAATGCTTCAGAGGAAGGTGGCTTGAGTGCCAATGATGTTCCTGTTACAGCTGCCCTCGGGATGTTCGGCATTGTCGGGATCGGGTTGTTCATGTTTTTTTATTTCAGAGTGATAAAAGTAATGTGGAGTGGTCTAAAAATTTTGAGGAAATATTACCAATATAACATGGTCTGTCAGAATATTCTATTGTTTACAATACTACTGGCGCTTATTGTAAATTTCCTTTCAACCTACACCATTTCTGCAACGAGCCTGTTTTCTGATATAGTTAACGGTCCAATCAGGGTGGTGAATATGATATATGTGGGATTTCTTCTTGCTGCCAGGGATATGCTGTCAGAATCAACCGGAGAAAGAACAGGTAATGTGGTAATTAAATACCCGAAATGACACACCCTTCTGTTTATATAATTATCCTGAACTATAATCATAGAAACGATCTTGAAGAAACGGTCAGGTCCTTCCTTCTGCAGGATTACCCTGAGAAGAATATTATTGTCTCCGACAATGGATCTGCTGACGACAGCGTAACATGGTTGAGAACCAGCCACCCGGAAATTACAGTCCTGGAGAATGGAGATAACCTCGGATGGGCAAAAGGGAATAACGTAGGTATCAGATTTGCCCTGGGCAAAGGAGCAAACTATATTCTGCTTGCCAATAACGACCTGGGATTCAACGATCCTACGATTCTCAGCAGGCTAATGGGGAGTATTGCCGGCTACAAAAACCGGATAATAGGTCCTGTCCAGAATTATTATTATTCACCTGATAAAACCTTTAGTTACGGACATTATTTCATGAATATAAAAGAGCCTCCTTTCAACATGATCAGGCATAAATACAGCAGGGAGACTGACATATCAGAAGGGATAGAAATTGTCGATTATGCTGCCGGCAGCTTTGTATTGTTCCATGCCGGGTTGATAGACACGATTGGATTTATTGATGAAGCTTTCTATCTATATGGCGAAGATGCGGATTTCTTCCTGCGAGCATGGAAACAAGGTTATATCTCAATGATCGATACAAGCACAGTGATCCTGCATAAGATATCAGCAACATCAGGTACTTCAAGCCCGCTTAAAAGATATTACCAGAGCCGCAATATCTGGCTTAACCTTAGAAAACATGCAGATATTACCGATAATATGGCCTTTTTCAGGATGATGGCATTAAAAGGAATTACCAGGAATCTCGTTGCGGATCTTTTTCATTTCAGGATTAAACTGCTCCGGGCAACAATCAAAGGATTGTGGCATGGTCTTGTTGTAAGAAAATATGGAAAGGAGGCATCATTTTGAATCCCTTCAGGGCAATAGCGAGGAAAGTAATACCTTATAATGTAAGACTGTTTATATGGGGGATTATTCCCAAAACAGAAATATATTATATCTACAAGATCATCCAGAAAAGGCCGTTCACTGATGTCAGGCCTGTCGACAGGAAATTCCGTATCTGTAAGGTAAGTGAGTATCCTGCCGATAGCATTAAAAAGGCGTACAGTTCCCGGGAATTCAATTATTTCGAAAAAAATGTGCTGCCACGGCTTTCTGATCCCCGGTGGGTTGGTTTTGCAGTCGAGAACATTGAGAATAAGGAACTTGCCTATATATCGTGGATAGTAAGAAGCAATGTCGGTTTTATTGACGACCTGGGTATCAGGATGAACCCGAACCAGTGCTTTCTTAGAGATGCATTCTGTGTCCCGGAATACAGGGGTATGGGGCTTAATACCCGTATGGATGAAGAAAGAATTAACTATTGCATATCTGACGGGGCTGATGAGATCCTTTTTCAGATCGGCGACAAAGTTCACCCTGAGCAGAATATACTCAGGAGATATAAGATGTTTGTGAAGTCCCCGGAAGGTGAGGACAAAGGTATTGATCTTGTTCTTCTCCAGAGGAACAGGATATTGATAATTCCCCGGCTGGGTATTCACAGGGATATGATCTCGTTCCTGAAAAATCCCTTTAAAAAGTACTGAAAGGTTCGTAAATTGTTAAACGGATGACTGAGGCCTTCAGGATATTCCCGGAAAACAAGGATGAATGGAACCAACTGCTGTTCAATTCAATCAATTGCTCTTATATTGCATCTCTTGAGTATGCTTACACTAAAACATACAGGGGCAAGATCATTGAATCGTTCCTTTTCCGCGACAATGGGAAAGTGGTTGCCGGGGCACACTATTCGGTAAGAAGGTCATACATTAATCTTATCTCGGTCGCAGATGTTCAGTCAGGCTATATTTTCAGGGATACTCCCGATGAGGGGTTGCTGGATTTCCTGGCAGATCATTTTGAAGCATGGGCTAGGTCGGCAAATGCCTCATATGTAAGGATATACCCCGGATTACACCTGACAGCCGGGGATAATAAAAATATTACAGCAGGAATTTTCGATGTACTGCTCAGAAAAAAAGGATATAAGATAATTGAGCAGGGGCAGCATACCTACTGGCTGGATCTTACAAAAACAGAAGATGAGCTGCTGAAGAATATGAAGAGGCAGACAAGGTATGAGATAGTTCATGCAAAAGATTTACAGCTTACTGTTAGCAGGCATGATGAACCTTCCGAAGAGGCTTTTGAGGCTTTCTGGAAATTATATAATACTCTGGGGCAGGAAAAGGGGTTCGGGACCCTTGAAAAAGGACAATTCAGGGAGGAGATATTTTCACTTATGGGGGCAGGTTTCGCCAACCTCTTCATGCTACTATATAATGACCGGGTAATTAATATTGCTTTTGCCAGTAACCTGGGAAGGGCTTCATATATGTATGGAGCCATGGATCCTCAGTTTAAACAGATTCCCGGGTGTCCTTCGCCAGGCCAGTTTGCACAATGGGAAATGATAAGGTATATGAAGTCAAGGGATGTTAAAATATATGATCTTGGCTATTGCCCCGGACCGGTCCCATACCAGGGTCATCCGCAATACTCTATCTGGCGTTTTAAATATGGTTTCGGAGGAGATCATGTCCAATTCCTGCCGGTTTACGGCAAAATCCTGAAGCCGCTAAGAGGAAAACTTTTTCATTTGCTCAGATATTCTTCATGAGAAATATTAATGATATATACCTGAGTTTTTACTACCGTTTAGCGCCGCTGCTTCTGGATCAGGAGAGAATTATTTTACCTCCTGAGTTTTCCAATACAAAAAATCTGTTCTTATATTTTGATTATGAAAGGGAATTCAGCGGGCAGTCACCCGATATTACAGATTCTGATATTTATTCGGTTTTGAATGAATTATCAGAAGTTAATATTAAATCTACCTGGTTTGTTGTAGGTCAGCTTGTCAGTAAATATAAGGAGACTGTTCTCGCAATAAAAGATCAGGGTCATGAGATTGGTTCTCACACGTTTCAGCATATTCCCCCTCTTTCACTTGAAAAAAAAGATCTGGTCAGAGATTTAAGATCATTCTCTGATGTTTTAAGAGATGTCCAAACAGTCAAAGGGTTTCACCCGCCGATGGGACAATGGTCAATATCTCTCCTTGGTCTTCTTCCGGAGTTTGGTTTTGATTACGTGTTGACAGGCAGGCTGAGGGCAGACTCTAACCAGGCTTACCTGGTAAAACTGAAAGATAACCATAGAATTATCAGGATTATTACAATGGGCGACGACTGGCAATTATATTTATCAAGGCCTGATGATAAAACGGTGTTTAACCACTTCCTGTCTCTATATGAAAAGATCTCGCCGGGAGACCTGGCTGGAATTGGTTTTCATCCATGGATACTGGTTTCGGATCCTTCTATTTTTAAAGGATTTATTTCATTTCTGAATTTTTTAAGTAATGAGAATAATGTCAGGATATTGACAGCCAGTCAATTTTTAGATGGAATAACCTAAATGCAGAGGATGATGATTTCATTCATTATTATAGGCAGGAACGAAGGTTGGAAACTGACTAACTGTATCAACAGTATTCTTAATACTTCAAAGTCAATCCCAAAATTTGAATTTGAAGTAATATACATTGATTCAGCCTCAACAGATGATAGTATAGAACGGGTCAGGGAGTTCAAAACCCCGCGTATTTATAAACTTACCTCTGATTATAATGCTGCTATCGGAAGAAATCTTGGCGCGAGTTTAGCCCGTGGGAATATTTTCTGTTTTGTGGATGGAGATATGGAGTTAATCCCCGGGTTCTTCAAATCGGTATTTGATGAAAATGGCAATTTAATTCACCCGTTTATTTCGGGCCAGTATATAAATCACTTTTACAATAATAACCGTGAACTGCAAAAAGTAGAAGGCTATTATAATTCTGAAAACATACAGGATGATTACCAGGCGGTTGTAGGTGGGCTTTTTCTAATTGAAAAGCAACTCTGGGAAAAGGTAAAAGGCATGCGTAATAAATACAGAATGGGGGAAGACATTGATTTTGGATTAAGAGTAGCTAAAGAAGGCACACTTCTACTGAGAAAAAAAGAAGCCATGGGAAATCACCATACTCCGGAATACAACGATGTGAACAGGACGTGGAGATTGCTTTTTAACAAAGCAGAATTGTATGGGAAAAGCATGCTGTACCGTGATCATCTTTTTAATAAATATCTATATTCCAGGCTTATCAGGAGCGATTATAGTCTGCTTATGCTCATACTTACTGCTGTGGCAGGTATTATCTTCTCAAATGGTCTTATATTGGTCTTATATTTAGGATTGATATTGGCACGATCCGTAAAAACTGCCAGGTTTAATCTTAAGAAATTAATATCATTTCCTGCATATTTTATTTCCAGGGATTTAATCGTCATTACGGGAATTATATTTTTCTTCCCACGTAAATATTTTACTGTGACTTATGAAAAAATCTGAAAAGTATTCATTTGGTGACCTGATGTTTAAAATCAGGGCTATCATTCCAGTCACGATTAACCGATTCTTATGGAACCTGAGATTAAGGAACTTTGGTCAAGGTTCCAGGATTTACCAGGGATTTTTACTTGACGGAAATCCTCGAAGGGTATCCATAGGTAAAAATGTGAGAATATGGCACAGGTGTATACTGGCTGTTGGCTCAGGAGAAATTGACCTGGGCGACAATGTGATACTTGGTGTACAAAGTTATATTAATGCCAGCGCCGGGAATGTCAGGATAGGCAGAAATGTAGGTATAGGGCCATTCTCCCAGATTTTTTCATACAGTCATAACCTCACCGAGGAAGAAGATTGGGCCGAAAGCATTATAGTTAAAGATGTTATAATTGAAGATAATGTGATCATAGGTGCCGGATCAATTATATTGCCGGGAGTTAAAATAGGACAAGGAGCATCACTTGCTGCCGGAAGCGTTGTAAGATCAGATACAATTATCCCTCCGAATACAATATACGGAGGTGTCCCTTGTAAATATATTAAAGATAAGGGTCAATGAAGGTCCTGATAGTCTGCAGCGGTAACTTCCCCGAACCTGAAAAGAATTTTCCGACCAGCCAGGCATTTGTTTCAGATCAGATCATTTCCCTGGAGCAAAACTTCGGAGTCTCCTTTGAGATTTTTCTCATTAAAGGAAAAGGGTTCCTCGGGTATGCACGAAACAGGAAATTATTAAGGCAGAAGCTTAAAAATGAGAAATTTGATCTTGTTCATGCTCATTACGGGCTTTCAGGACTGCTGGCAATTTTAAGTACAACCCTGCCGGTTATTGTTACCTTTCATGGTACTGATATAAATAATTTTATAACAAGAATCATTTGCCTGTCTGACATGCTGTTTGCAAACCATTCAATTTTTGTATCAGAAAAACTAAGGAAGAAAATATGGTTCCGGTTTCCCGGTACATCAGTCATTCCATGCGGGGTTGATACAGGAATATTCTATGTTACAGACAAAAAAGTGGCCCGTAAAGAATCAGGTCTGCAGCCAGATAAGAAGTATATTCTCTTTGCCTCCTCATTTTCAAACAGGGTGAAAAATTATCCGCTGGCTGAAAAAGCCGCCGGCCTGATGAAAACAAAAGCCGAGATCCTTGAATTGACAGGAATGTCACGGCAGCAGGTAAGTAGTATCCTGAATGCTGTAGATGTGGTACTGATGACCTCTTTTACCGAAGGCTCTCCACAGGTTATCAAAGAAGCAATGGCATGTAACTGCCCCGTAGTATCTGTTGATGTGGGTGATGTAAGGAATATAACCCGGGATGCAGAACAATGCTTTATCACCTCCTGGGATCCGGCAGAGATCGCATTCAGTCTTGATAAAGTGCTGACCGAAGGATCTAGATCGAATGGCCGGGAGATTATTAAAGAATATGATAATAAGATTATCTCAGGAAGGATTTACGAAATTTACACATCTTTAACAGCAGGAAAAGCAGAAAGGGGAAGACGGTGACAGGAATAATAGATTATGGAATGGGGAACCTCGGCTCAGTAAAGAGGAAACTCGACCTTATTGGCGAACGATCTGTTATTTCATGTCTGCCGGAAGAGCTTGGTGCCTGCGATCATCTTATCCTTCCAGGGGTGGGACATTTTGAAATGGCAGCCGCTGAACTGAGGAACCGTAATCTCTGGGATTTTCTCGATGATGAGGTTAAAGTACGCAGGAAACCAATTCTCGGTATCTGCCTCGGAATGCAATTGCTGGCACAGCACAGCGAAGAGGGAAATGCTGCCGGGTTCGGATGGATTGAGTCAGAAGTTATCCGTTTCAGGATAAATGACCATATTAAATTCAAGGTACCTCATATCGGATGGAACCATGCTGAAGTAAGTAAAGACTCAAAGCTTTTTCAGAAAGTAAACCCCGATACAGGTTTTTATTTTGTTCATTCGTACCACATGGTCTGTAAGGATCCACATGATATCCTTTCGACGACCGTATATGAATACCCATTCGTTTCGGCAGTGGAAAAAGATAATATCATGGGAGTGCAGTTCCATCCTGAAAAAAGCCATGAACCGGGGGAACATCTGCTCAGAAATTTTATTAACCTTTAAGATGTTCAGACCTAGGATCATACCGGTTCTTCTGTTAAAGAACAAAGGACTTGTCAAGTCAGTGAGGTTCAGCAGGCACCGCTATATCGGTGATCCGATAAATGCGGTTAAGATATTTAATGACCTTAAAGCCGATGAGCTTGTTTTCCTTGATATTCTTGCTTCCAGGGAAGGCAGGACTCTTGCTGCCGAATTTGTAAAGAATGTCGGAGAGGAAGCCAACATGCCTTTTGCAGTGGGCGGAGGGATCAGGAGCATCGATGATATAAGAAAACTCATCAGTGCCGGCGCCGAAAGAGTAATCATTAGTACTGGAGCTTTCCGTAATCCTGATTTTGTAAGGCAGGCATCGGAGACTTTCGGATCCTCCACGGTTACGATATGCATAGATGTTAAAAGGAACATTTTCAAAAAGGAAAATGTAATGATTTGTTCAGGGACCATAAAGGCCGGGATACCGGTTGAAGAGGCAGCCCTTATGTTTGAGGAGAAAGGTGCCGGGGAATTAATTATCCAGTCGGTCGACAATGACGGATTAATGGAGGGGTATGATCTTCAATTGATTAAGAAAGTTTCAGACCTCGTCAAAATCCCGGTCGTTGCCCTTGGCGGAGCCGGGTCTCCTGCACATCTTGCACAGGCACACAAGCAGGCAAATGCTTCGGGGCTGGCTGCCGGGAGCCTCTTTGTTTATCACGGACCTCGCAGGGGGATACTTATTAACTATCCCGGGAAAGAAGAAATAGCTACACTTTTCAGGTAATGGAGATGAATGAAAAGACCTTCAGGAGGTGTACCAGGGGTCTGTGGGATACTACTGTCCCAGGGATAACTTTTGATGACTATGGCGTTTCAAATTATGCCACCATGTTCGATGATCTTTGCAAGCTTAATCCGAGGGGCGAAGAAGGATTGAGAACATGGGAATCGCTTGTAGCTCAGATGAAGAATAGTGGAAACGGGAAGAAATATGATTGCATTATAGGTGTAAGCGGTGGCACTGACAGTTCATACCTGCTCCACCTGGCAAAAAGCGAATACGGACTCAGGCCCCTGGCAGTTAATCTTGACAACGGATGGAATTCTGAAACGGCTGTACAGAACATAAAGAAGATGACAACTGCCCTTAATATTGACCTCGAGACATATGTAATTGAATACGAGGAGATAAAAGATCTTCTGAAGAGTTATATGAAAGCAGGTCTTCCCTGGATAGACAATCCTTCGGATCTGGCAATTCAATCGGCACTGTTCCTGCTAGCTTCAAAGGAAAAGGTAAAATTCATCCTGGCAGGCAATGACTTCCGTTCTGAAGGGAAACAACCAACCGAATGGACATACAGCGATCAGAAACAGATGAAATTCCTTCACAGGAAATTCGGGAGCACAAAGCTGAAAACATACCCTTTGCTATCGGTGGAAAAATACCTGTGGCTCAGCATGGTTAAGAAAATAAGAATGTATTATCCATATAATTACCTCGATTATGTTAAAGGATCAGCACAGAAGTTCATAATGGAGAAATATGGATGGAAATACTACGGCGAGCATCATCACGAAAATATCTTCACAAAATGGGCTATCGGTCAATGGATGTTTGAGAAATTCGGAATCGACAAACGACTGATAACCTATTCGGCACAGGTCTTGAGCGGATCCGTTACCAGGGAAGAAGCAATTGAAATAGTGGGCAGGAAACCATTGTTGCCCGAAAGTGTTGCCTCCGATACGGAGTATATTCTTAAGAAACTGAACCTCTCTGCTGAAGAATTTCAAAAGATTTGGGATGACCCTAACAGAAGTTTCACTGACTACCCGTCATATTACAGGATAATCGAAAGATATTCTTCAATGATCGAATGGATCCTTTGGAATTTTTTCCGTATGCGTCCGAAAATATTCGCTGAAATGAAAGCCAGGAAAAATTCACCAGCCGACTGAAATGAAGTACCTTTTTGCACTGAATCATCCTGCCCATTATCACTTATTCAAGAATTCATTTAACGACCTTGTCTCCAGGGGCCACTCTGCTGTATTCGCTATCAGGGATAAGGACATACTTGCCGAATTGCTGATTGCAGAAAAGAAAGATTTCATCAGGGTTGCCGGTAAACGTAATGATGGGGGGACACTGTCGGTACTTATCGGAGGGGCATTTAATATTATCAGTCAGGGAATTTCATTATATAAATTAGTAAGGAAATTCAGGCCCGATCTCATGATCGGCACCGATTACAGCATCACACATACCGGCAAAATATTAAATATCCCTTCCGTTGTATTCAACGAAGATGACTATGCTGTAAACAGGCTATTCTGTAATCTGGCATATCCTTTCGCTGAAACGATCGTTTCCCCTGATGTTTGTGATGCCGGAAGGTTTGAATGGAAAAAAACGGGTTATCCTGGTTACCAGAAGCTGGCCTACCTTCACCCGGAAGTCTTTACTCCTGACCCAGGTGTGGTTAAAAAATATATACCTGATGCCGGGAAATACTTTCTTCTCAGGCTTGTGAACTACACTGCCGGCCATGATATCGAGAAGAGGCATGGTGGTATTACCGGCGATATCCTCCGGAGACTTATCTCTGTTCTTAGCCCTGAGGGCAAAGTGCTTATTAGCAGCGAAGCAGTACCTGACGACGAATTTAAGCCATACATTCTCAAAGCCGATGTAAGGGATATACATCACCTTGTGGCCTCTTCCTCACTTTTTATAGCTGACAGCCAGAGTATGATTGTTGAAGCATCTATGCTCGGTACCCCTTCGATAAGATTCAACAGTTTTGTCGGTACAATTTCTGTTCTTGAAGAGCTGGAGAAGAAATACAGGCTTACAGAAGGAATTCTGAATACCGACCCGGAGCTGCTGCTGAAAACTACAGCTGAAATGGCTTCAGACAACAGGCTTCCCCTTGAATATTCTATAAGGCGCGACGAAATGCTGAAAGAGAAAATAAAAGTTTCACCTTTTTTCACCTGGTTCATTGAGAATTATCCTTTATCTAAACAAAAGCTTAATTCAGACCCGGGATTTATAAATCAATTCAGATAAATGCAGCTCAGGGAATTTATACATAAAGAGTACCGGACATGTTCCGCATGTATCATGGATGAATCTGTGCCGGGCATTACGTTTGATGAAAACGGGATATGTCCGTTCTGTAAGATTCACTCGGAAATAGAGTCGAAGTTCGGTGATAATGAAACAACAAAACGTAACCTGGATCTTCTTGTTGAAAAGATAAAGAAAGAAGGAAAAGGGAAAAAGTATGACTGTATTGTTGGAGTCAGCGGTGGAAGAGACAGTACATATACATTATACAGTGCAGTTAAGCTTGGCCTGAGGCCTCTTGCAGTACACTTTGATAACGGGTGGGATTCAGAGATTGCCGTACAGAACATTAAATATGCCTGCCGCAAACTTAATGTTGATCTTTACACACATGTTGCCGACTGGGAGGAGTTCAAAGACCTGCAGAGATCATTTCTGCTGGCTTCGGTTCCCGACGCGGAGGTACCTACTGACTGGATTATTTTTTCGGTGCTTTTCAAAATTGCTTCTAAAGAGGGTCTCAGGTATATTATTCATGGACATTCTTTCAGGACAGAGGGAACCACACCTCTTACCTGGACATATATGGACGGCAGATACATTAATGACATTCAGAAGAAGTTCGGCACCAGGAAAATAAAAAGTTTTCCTGTAATGTCCATGTCAGATTACCTGTATTTCTCTTTCATTAAAGGGATACGCCAGATACGTCTTTTATATTACCTTCCATATAACGAAAAAGAGATCCTTGATAAGCTTACCACAGAATTAAACTGGCAGAACTACGGAGGCAAACACCACGAATCAAAATATACAGGTTTTTTTCAATCTTATATACTTACCAGGAAATTTAACATAGATAAACGGAAATTGCATTTTTCTGCCCTGGTAAGATCTGGCCAGATGACCAGGGAAGAAGCGCTGGTAAAAATAATGAAGGACCCTTATGAGGGAGGTGAGGAAATCCTGGAATACTGCCTGAAAAAGCTTGAATTCAGCCAGTCAGAGTTTGATAATATAATGAATGAAAGGCCCAAAACCTTTCTTTATTATAAGACATATTACAAGCTTATAAAGAAAATGCAGAAGCCTGTACACTGGGGGACCAGGGTCGGGATTATTCCTGAAACAGTGTACAGGAAGTTCTTTATGATGCAGATCTGAATAAGTATTACCTGCTAATTCATTATACACCTGACAGCTATCGCAGCTTTTGTTATGGCAGCTGAGGACCCAACGTTGATATGGGTAGTGTGAAATCCCCTGTACCACGCCTTATCTGTTGAATTCAGAGTCGAGCTCCACCAGCTGGTATAGTAACCTGAATAAAGGAAAGTACCGTTACTTAACCTGCCGCCTGCCGGCAGCGCGCTGAAACCACTCAGGTTATTGGATACAAGGTCATTGCCAACACTGCCAATGACAGAACTTGATTCCCAGCCATAACTGGCAGCAAGCGATTTTGCTATATCACTGCCGCTTCCACCATAACCATATCCGTTATTGATAAGGAACGTTGTTAAAACAGTCCATTCTGCATCGGTTGGCAGATGCCAGCCGACAGGGCATGCGTTCCGTGTATCGGAGGCTGCATACCATGTATACAATCTTCCATAAAGGGAAACATTGTTTTCGTCTCCGCCATACGGCCATTGGTAAGCAGGGGCTGTCTCAGGTGATATATCCTTCGTCGCAGGGGTTGTTGTAGGAATAACGTCTCCATTGTTATAACGGGTGGTCCTGAGATTTTCAGCCATCCACCACTGGGTACCGATTTTTACTATCTTATAGACATTCCCTTCAGGGTCTGATATCACACTTTTATTCACCACTTCGATTGTCATTATAGCAGGAACTGAACACTCTCCCGAGGAAGGGGTAAATGTGTATTCATAGCTTCCTGAAACGGATGTGTTAATTGTTGAAGGATTCCATGTACCGTTTATCCCGTTTTCAGAAACAGATGGTAATTGCGGGGCCTGGGCACCCTCAAATAATGGTCCAATTAGCTTAAATGCCGGAACCTGGGGCGGGAGAATCTCAACTTCAATAGTCACTTTTTTGGCACACCGGTTGCTTTCAGGTGTGAAAGTATAAGTTTTTGTCCCGACTTCAGAAGTATTTATAACTGCCGGCTCCCATGTCCCGATTACTGGCGGTACATTCCTGGATTCAACAGGTAATACCGAAGGGACCGAGTTGAGGCAGAATGGGCCGACCGGATCAAATTCAGGAACTATATTTATTATCTTCCCTGCTATACTCAGATCAATTAAACTTCCGGGCTCACCTTTGATTTTTACTTCCAGCAGAGAACTGTCTGTTAATCCGGTTATGTTTTTCGTGATCAGGTAGACATTCCTGGAAAAATCTGATGGCCCTGCCACCATGTTTCCGTCAATCCATATCTCTGCACTTGAAACTCTTGTTTTCTTGCTGAAGCCGTTCCTGATTATCAGGATAAAATTTCCATCAAAACAATAAAAATCAGGGTTGGTTATGATAACCTTTTCTACATAAGGGGCTCCTTTTTTTCTGATAAAGAACTTATGCTGGTAAAGCAGAGGCAGCTTACCGGGGGAACAATCAACAGACAGATCCGGAACCAGGTCAGTATTTATTTTTATATCAGATCCTTCCGGAACCATATTGATATCGTCTTTCTGGCAATGAGAGAACATAAATGCTATCAATAAAGCAGATACGATAAAAGAAACCCTTAACCAGAGCAGACCAGCTCTTTCCTCAGAATTAGTTTTAGATTTCATGGCTATTGGATTTTTTTCAAAGTTATTAAAGTAAAAGATATAAGGCAAAAAAATATATATGCGCCAGGCCTGGTAAACCATGTATATTTTGTCAGATTATTTTTTGATCTTCCTTCCATATTTCTCTTCATGAAAAAACTGACAATTAAAATGTTAAACAAATATTACAGGACTATGTTCTGGTTCGGCTACATCTCTGTTGCTCTTGCTGCTTTTATACCTGTGGGCGGCAACTTCAACAGAGTTTCAGTAGGGCCGGAATCATTTCATATAAGTTTGGATCATCTTCTGCACAGCATCGTCTATTTTATTATTTGTTTATATTTCCTGGCTGGTTTCACAAAGGGGCTTTACCTCTTTTCTTCACGACAGGTTTTTAAGTTTTTCATTTTTATCTTTTCACTTGCCATTGTTACAGAACTCGTTCAGTTATGGATCCCTTACAGGTCTTTCAATCTGCTTGATTTGGCAGCAAATCTTTCCGGCATATTCACAGGTGCTCTGGTCATAGGCTTGGTTACTAAAAAATCTAAAATATAATGCTCAGACATTCAGCGTGTTAGGTTTTCATTACTCATTGCTGGCTCTCATTTCTCTTTTATGAGTTAATTGCCCTTGAAAACTATTGCGCTTACCTTATACAGACTGGCCAGTTACAAAGAAGGTTGCATCTCTTGAAACGTGCAACCTTTTTTATTATATTACAGTCTTAAAACTTTAGACCAGCTTGCTATTATTTTATTCCACCTAATTTTAACGACATGAAAACGTCAATAGCCTGCGGAATTGTCAAAAGAACCTTTAAGAAAGCGAGGAAACTTCTAGTCCTTCTTTCTTTGACCATTCTGTCATTTAATTCACTGAACGGGCAGGTGCCTAACTGGGTAGGTGTTTATCCAACGACTTCTAATCTGACAGCGCTCAATGTTCAATTGAATTTCCAGTTAGACATAGCATGCCAGATCTACTGGGTGGTTTATACATACGATGCAGCAGTTGGTGCCTCACTTATTAAAGCCTGGTATGCAAATCCAATTACACCCACTTTTAGGGGTGGTGGAACAGCTAATTATAGCACTGTAGGAACAGTAATCAATTCATTACATGAAAATTTACTACCAAATCAATACCATTGTATTTTAATATGTGCTGAGACTTCCCCTGGGGTATTCAGTGTTGTTAAGAAGTTAACAATTACTACACCTAAATGTCCTTCCTCAATAATTGTAGCAACTGCTTTTGACAATACATTGCGATGTGTCAATTCTCCCGGAGCGCCAAAAGAATATCAATTTTTTTCCGGTGGTAATGTCATAAAAGGAGCAACCTGGACTATTAACTGGGGGGATTCGCCTGCATATAATTTCTTTACTTCAGGATCAAATGGACAGTTTCCTCCTAATGAAGGGCATACCTACAACACTCACGATAGTTGTGTATATGAAGTTATATTGACTGTGCAAAATCCTGGTGTCTGTTCCTCTGTGGGGCAACTTGTAGAGTCGAAAAATGCACTATTGTGGGGACGAGACCTGGATGCTGATGGAAATGGTGAACTACTTGTGGATGACGTTGCCACAGGTGTTACTGATACAATTTATGTTTGCGAAGGTTATTCTACTAATGTCCAGGTTCAGGACATCAGTACATGGGACTGTCAGCCAGGATCATATCCCGACCCCCCCGGTGAAGAAAACGATACTCGCAGGACACTCCAATGGGTTTACGGTGGACAGGTTCCGGACGGAACTGCTTTAGCAGGCTTAAATACCATTACCGGAAATGTTGTTGTATCCGGTCTTGGAACTGCATTCAGGAATGGAGCAGGAATAATTGGAGACACGATAATTAGAAGTACTGTTGGTTACCAGAGCGCAATCATGACGATTCCTGCTTCCGCTATCAGGAATGAAATATTTGTAGTTTATTTCAAGAACTGGAATTATTGCAATCAATTCGCAGGTACTGAATTTAATAACTCAAACTATATTAATACTCAGATTGTTATTAAGGTCATTGCCACACCTGCCACACCTTCATGCTCAAATATTGATGTATGCGAAGGTGCAACAGCAGCACAGCGCACATTTACTGTTACAACGGCGCCGGTAGGAACCTTAAGCTGGTATGCCCAGAATCCAGTTCTTTTCCCTGCTACTCCGGTAGTTGGTACAGGTGCTACTTTTACAGCTCCGGTAATACCATCCGGCACCAGTAAAGATTACTGGATTGTCGATGGAGGACTGGCAAATCATGGAGTTACATGTGTAAGTCATCCCAGGCAGGTGACAATATGGATAAGAGGACTTATAACAAACAACACTATAGGGTCGGATGAAACATTATGTACAGGAACCTCTGCTACAGTAATTACTGGGTCCGCACCTTCAGGCGGATCAGGTGCATATACTTTCCTCTGGCAGAGCAGTACAACCAGTGCCACAGGTCCTTGGGGAACAGCTTCAGGAACTTCGAACGGCCAGAACTACAGTCCTGGTGTGTTGACCCAGACCACCTGGTACCGCAGGGTAGTAACCTCTTCAACATGCAGCAATAACAGCTCCGCGGTTCAGAAAACAGTTACCCCGATACCACTTGCTCCCACAGCCAATGCAGGAAGCGGAGCAGGTTGTACCCAGATAACTGCAAACTGGTCTTCATCTGTAGCAGCAACATCATACCGGCTTGATATATCAACCAGCAATACTTTTGCGACCTATGTGACAGGATTCCAGGATCTGAATGTAGGCAACGTCACTACTTATACAGCAACCGGACTGACTGCCGGCACTACATACTATTACAGGGTGAGAGCTGTAAACGGTTGCGGCACCTCACCAAATTCAGGAACAATATCTTATGCCACCCTTCCGGCAACACCTGCCGATCCTACTGCCAATGCAGGATCAGGAGCCACATGTGTACAGATCACAGCAAACTGGAGCGCCTCGGCCAATGCAACCTCTTACAGGCTTGATGTCTCAACTTCAAGCGTCTTTGCATCCTTTATTACAGGATACCAGGATCTTAACGTTGGTAATGTATTAACCAGGAATGTCAGCGGACTTACAGCCGGGACTACTTATTATTACAGGGTAAGGGCTGTGAATAGTTGTGGCACTTCAGGAAATTCAGGTACAATAAGTTATGCCACGCTTCCTGCAACACCGTCGGCACCTGCTGAACAGCCGGGAACAAATGCTGCCTGCACACAGATAACTGCCAATTGGAACGCATCAACCAACGCGACTTTATATTTCCTCGACGTTTCAACAGTAAGTAATTTTGCATCATTTGTTGCAGGCTATAATAACAGAAACGTAGGGAACGTAGTAACCTACACTGTTACAGGATTAACAGCCGGTACAACATATTATTACAGAGTCAGGGCAAGCAATTCGTGCGGCACTTCAGGAAATTCAGGGACAGTTACATATGCCACGTTGCCGGCAACACCGGCAGCACCTGCATCCCAGCCTGGTACGAATGCTGCATGTACTGCTTTCGACGCAAACTGGAACGCTTCAACGAATGCCACCTATTACAGGCTTGATGTTTCCACCTCGAACACATTTGCATCTTTTGTCGCAGGGTACAACAACCTGAATGTAGGTAATGTCGTAACCTGGAATGTAACAGGTCTTACGGCCGGAACCACCTATTACTACAGGGTAAGAGCCGTTAACAGTTGCGGTACATCAGCAAGTTCCGGAACGATCACATACGCAACCCTTCCTGCAACACCTGCAGCACCGGTTGCCACAGCGGGTACAAATGCACAATGTACACAGATAACTGCCAACTGGAACGCCTCAGCCAATGCATCATCTTACAGGCTTGATGTCTCCACCTCCAATATATTTGCAACATACGTCCCCGGCTTCCAGGATCTGAATGTTGGAAATGTACTTACATGGAACATTTCGGGGCTCACTCCCCTTGTAACTTATTATTACAGGGTCAGGGCGGTTAACTCATGCGGAACCAGCGCAAGTTCAAACGTTATTACCTATGCTACTGCAATTCCCGCACCCCCGGTCGCAACAGCCGGTACCAATGCAACTTGTACGACCATTGATGCCAACTGGAATGCCTCTTTTGGTGCAACATTATACAGGCTTGATGTTGCTACAACCAATACATTTACAGCAGGAACATTTGTGCCCGGTTTTCAGGATCTAGGTGTCGGGAATGTTCTTACCTATCAGGTGACAGGTCTTTCCACACTAACTACATATTATTATAGGGTAAGAGCCGTAAGTGCCTGTGGTACAAGTGCAAACTCTAATACTATCACATATGCCACAGCACCATCAGTGGCTCCGGTTGCCATAGCAGGCACAGGAGCTACCTGTTCACAGATCACTGCGAACTGGAATGCCTCTTCAGGCGCAACAACATACAGGCTTGATGTAGCCACGACAAACACATTTACCGCAGGCACATTCGTTGCGGGATTCCAGGATCTGGATGTTGGCAATGTTCTGACATATAATGTGCCCGGATTAACAGCCGGATTGACATATTATTACCGGGTAAGAGCAATTAGTATTTGTGGTACCTCCGGCAATTCAGGAACGATAACCTATCCAACCCTTCCAGCTGCACCATTAGCGCCGGTTGAACTACCGGGTTCAGGCGCCACCTGTTCACAAATAACAGCAAACTGGAACTCATCTTTAAATGCCACCTCATACAGGCTCGATGTAGCAACTACCAACACGTTTACTGCCGGTACTTATGTTGCGGGCTTCCAGGATCTTGGCGTAGGTAATGTTACAACCTATAATGTCCCAGGACTGACAGCTGGAGTAACGTATTACTATAGAGTAAGGGCAGTCAACACATGCGGCACCTCCGCCAATTCCGGAACGATAACTTATCCAACACTTCCGGCAACTCCTTTAGCGCCTGTTGAACTCCCGGGTTCAGGTGCCAAANNNGTTGCCNCTGATAATAACAAACTGGAATGCATCGACAAATGCAACATCATATCGGCTTGATGTAGCAACAAC